>Ga0265293_10002683_pt1 | contig 34837 bp, 36 predicted proteins | sample Munlanlewell138R_FD_192505 | JGI IMG/M metagenome (GOLD analysis project Ga0265293, IMG submission 192505) | Leachate microbial communities from a municipal landfill in Southern Ontario, Canada - Leachate well 138R | ecosystem: Engineered > Solid waste > Landfill > Unclassified | place: Canada... | reverse complement strand
CATCAAGAGTAAATCTAGCTGCTACCTCTGCAATTCTTTCGGTACCCTTTGTAATGACCATAAAATTAACAATTACAATTACAAAAAACACAATAAATCCAACTACCAGATTATCACGCCCAACAAACCTTCCAAAACCTTCTACTACCTCGCCTGCATAACCGTCAGCAAGTATAAGCTTGGTTGAAGTGACATTCAAAGAGAGTCTAAATAAGGTTGTCAAAACCATTAACGACGGGTATACAGATATTTGAAGCGTATTCTCCAGATAGATTGTGTTAATTAAGATAACGCCACTGATCATAATATTGACTGCAAGTAAAAAGTCCAGCAAACCAGCAGGAATGGGCAGTATCATTGTCAGTATAATTGCCAGAATTATTATTGGTACCATATATTCATTATGCTTCATTCATACCGCCTCCTTTTTTCATGCTATATACAAAAGCAAGTACTTCGGCTACAGCTTGGTAAAGCTCTCTCGGTATTGCTTCCCCAATTTCTACCATACTGTATATTGATCTAGCTAAGGGTTTATTCTCGATTATTTCCACCTGATTTTCCCTAGCAACCTCTTTAATTCTTTGAGCAATATAGTCCTGCCCCTTCGCAATAAGGATGGGGGCTTCATTAACACTCTCATCATACCTTATTGCAACGGCAAAATGCTCTGGGTTGGTTATTATAACATCTGCTTTTGGAACATCATGGAGCATACGTCTCATTGACATTTGCCTTTGTTTTTGCCTTATTTTTGCTTTAACTTCAGGATTCCCCTCCATTTGTTTATATTCTTCCTTTACTTCCTGTTTTGTCATTTTAAGGTTCTTTTCAAAATCCCACCACTGGTAAAGATAATCAGCCACTGAAAGCAATAAAAGGACAACACACATTCTTATTGCTATATTTATTATTGTGTAGCCAATATAAGCAGCAATCCCAATTGTATCCATATCCATAAGTTCTGCTATAGTTGACTGCTCGTTCTTCAAATATGAATATCCCATAAACGCTATAATTACAACCTTAACAATTGATTTTATAAGCTGAACAACTGATTGGGTGGAAAAAATTCTTTTAAGTCCTTGCATTGGATTAAGTTTACTAAACTTTATTTTTATTGATTCAGATGTAAAAAGAAATCCCACCTGTGCATATCCTGAAATAAACGCGGATAAAAACGCTATACCTAAAAGTGGCAGGATTGTTTTTAACAGCACTATGTTAACTTCAATCATTAGAGCTCTCAATTTATTGTAACTATAGACATCTACCACATTAATATATTCCCTAAAAATCTTAGCAATAAATATTGATATTTCACCATAAATATAACTGCCAAACACTTTAAGACCTAAAAACACCGAAAGTAAACCAACAGACGCTGTAATTTCCCTGCTCTGTAATACCTGTCCTTTTTTCCTCGCGTCCTGTCTTTTCTTGGGTGTAGCTTTTTCTGTTCTTCCCTCATCTGCTGCTGCAAACAGCTGTAGATTTACTTTCACTGATTTCACCCCTTATATCTCACATTGCTGTCTTCTATATCTTTCTTAAAGTGTACTTTGTGTTATTAATCAACCTTTTTTAAGTGATCTAAAACATTATGTGTCTCTGTATTCATACCGCTAATTAAAGAGCTTGCTAAGGTTTTAAAAAATATCAGTGTTATAGAAATTACAATTAACCCAAGCAATATTTTTAGTGGAGCTCCCACAACAAAAAAATTTAATTGAGGAACTGTCCTCATAATTATTCCAAGAGCCACGTCAGATATAAGGATTGTGGCAACAACCGGTGCACTGATTTTTAAGCCAATGATAAAAATATTACTGAAGATTCTAATAATATCTTCAACTAATACTCCGTTTCCAAAGGACACATGACCGGGAGGAACAATTGTAAAGCTATCAAATAATGCTTTAATAATCATATGATGTCCGTTCATCGAAAGCAACAACAAAATGCATATGATAAAATATAAGTTTGATGTTATGGGAATCTGCATATTACTCATAGGATCAATAACATTCGCCATTCCAAATCCTATCTGTGTATCTACAAGCTGGCCTGCTAAATATACACTGGAAAAAAACAAATACGATATAAACCCAATTATAACACCTATCAAAAACTCTTCTAGAACCAACACTGCAAACATTAACAAACTATCAGGAATGTGAATATCTGGCAAGGCAACAGTAGAAGTCAGAATCACTGCTAAGATTAATGAAAAACCTATTTTAAAGTATACAGGAAGGTTCCTACGTCCAAAGACAGGCGAAATCACAAACACTCCTGTCATTCTTACAAGAACCAGCATAAATATTTCAACTTTTGAAACAAGTAAATCAACAGGCAAAATAGTTGACCTCCATAGTATATTTTTATTAAAACAAATTACCCAAACTATTGTCGGAGCGTAAAGCTAATCTAAACAAATCACCTGATATATAAGTTGATGTTTGAATATATATCCAAAGTAAATTCAGTAAGCGTACGGAGCATCCATGTACCAAACACTAGTATGGAAACCATTACTGCAATTATTTTTGGAACAAACGAAAGTGTTTGTTCTTGAATTTGAGTGGTAGCCTGAAATATGCTTACTGCTAGCCCCACAATCAAGCTTATCCCAAGTGTAGGAGCTGCAACATACAAAATCGTTCGCAGAGCCTTCTGCGCAATATCAATTACCGTGCCTTGATCCAATTCTATTAACCTCCATAGCAAATTTCATACAGCTCGTTATTAACCAAAGCTTCCTACAATTGATTGAGTAATGAGATTCCATCCATCTATCATTATAAAAAGAAGTATTTTAAATGGAAGTGATATCATTATTGGCGGAAGCATCATCATTCCCATTGACATTAAAGTGCTTGCAACAATCATATCAATAACCAAAAAAGGTATATAAATCAAAAATCCTATCTTAAATGCAATAGTTAGCTCACTGATAAGGAACGCAGGCACAATGGTACCAAGTGGTAATTCTGGCAAGCTTTCAGGGGTTGTCGGTGTTTGTGCACCAGAAAGCTTAATAAAAAAAGCGAGGTCTTTATCACGGTTTTTATCCATTATCTGCCCAACCATAAATTCTTTTATTGTAATTGAGGTGGTCTCGATAGCTTCTTCAAAGGTTACCTCTTCCGCCAAATAAGGTTGGTATGCATTTTCATTAATATCCTGTAAAACAGGATTCATAATAAAAAGTGATAAAAACAATGCCAACCCTATTAATACTTGATTAGGCGGCATCTGCTGTGTTCCTAACGCATTTCGCAAAAAGGAGAGGATTATAATTATCCTAGTAAATGATGTCATCATTATAAGTATTGATGGTGCAAGAGAGAGTATGGTAAGTAAAATAAGTACCTGGATACTAACAGCTACCTCTTGTGGATTGTCTGCAGTTTTCATATTCACATCAACACTGGGGAAAGGTATATTTTGTGAAGAACATGAACACGTCAATAACATCATTAAAGAAATTGCCATAAGCAACAAAAGCTTAACCAGGTTTCTTTTTTTTATCATTTGTTATTCCATCTCCGATTATATTTTTCGCCATAACAGAGCGTAATTTGTTTAAATTATCCTTAAACACACTTTTCGTATAGACATTCTCTTTATCACTATTATCGCCAGTGTTTCTTATTTCACCTGTCTCACTAATATCTCCAATGACCTCATTAGTGTCGACATTCTGTGTTTTTTTATTTTTTTCTCTGAACATAGTAATATATTTGTTCAAAATCAAGTTAAATCCTAAGGGGTTTTCTTCCTCTTTTGCGTTCACTTCAACTAAATCAGGCTGTTCCAACTCTATAGTAGTTAAGTATTTCAATTCCTTACCTGAGCTCGCAACCAGTATGTACTCTTTGCCTGCCTTAATAAGGTGGATGCGTTTATCCATTCCAAGGCTGATAGTTTCAATAACATGTATATGCTTTCCTCGCATGCTTTTGCTTGCCTTACTGCCAACTATTTTAGTAGTAAGGTAAACAAAATAAAACAGCACCCCAATAACTAATAAATATATAATTAACAATAATATATCATCGGTAGTCATAGACAAATAGCAACCCTTTCGCTTTAGATAATAAAAGTTTATCTTATAACCTTATTAACAGCCTCAACAACTCTTTCTGCCTGAAATGGTTTGACTATAAAGTCGACTGCGCCTGCCTGAATTGATTCTATTACCATAGCTTGCTGCCCCATGGCTGAGCACATAATAATCTTGGCTGCGCTGTCTATTTTTTTGATCTCTTTTACTGCATCAATTCCACTAAGTTCAGGCATAGTTATATCCATTATTACAAGATCTGGATTAACCTCTTTGTATTTTTCGATGGCACGCAACCCATTTTCTGCTTCTGCAACAACCTCGAAACCATTTTTTAATAAAATATCCCTGATCATCATCCTCATAAATGCAGCATCATCAACTATTAGAATTCTGTTATTCATTATTCTCTCCTTATCTCCTATTCTAAAAGAAATAATAAACAAAGCTATAATTAATTCAATATCTATTGTATCCTTACTGTTATAACCTCTTTGAAGCGTCTACTATATCTGTAACACGCACTCCAAAGCTTTCGTCTATAACTACTACCTCACCTTTTGCTATGCTCTTCCCGTTCACAAGTATATCTACAGGATCACCTGCTAGTTTATCCAGCTCAATGACCGAGCCCGGACCATATTCTAAAATATTGCGTATTAATTTATGCGTTCTTCCCAGCTCAACAGTTATCTGCAGGGGAACATCCATTATAAGATTCAGATTTTTCTTCTCAATAGCTTGTGAAATACTATCATCAAACAACTGAAATTGGGCTGGTTGCACATTTACATTATCCACTACATGCATATTCCCACTATGCGCTCCTTTTTCTATGCTGCTTTCACTGAATTTGTATTGAGCAGTGTCATTATTTGCCTTTTTACCATCCATACTGCTTTTTTTCGCCTTTCCCATCACCACTTCACGCTCTTTGGAATCATAAATTTCTCTATTATCCACAGCTTGCTTAAGCTCAGCTATTTCTGATGCCATGGATAACGGCATAATATGCAAAATATAGTCGGTACTTATGCTCTCAATATCAAGTGTGCATACTATTTTCACAATACTATCGGAGCGGTCATAAACATCATTGCTTGTACTTAATACATACTCAGAAACATCAGGCGGAGTTATACTTATATTATCATTAATTAATGCTGATGTTGCAGTTACAAATGAGCCAGCAGCCTGATTCATAATTTCACCTAGTACTCCAAGGTCAAACTCTGATAAAGGGGCTTTATCATCCGTAGTTCCCTCCCCAGTCATTGAGCTGATTATTCTTTTTGCATTATCTGCAGCCATCAATAATAGGTTTGTACCTTTTACCTTACCCTTAAAACTAAAAGCTGTTACAGCTTGGCTTGAGTCATAATCTTTGCCCAGCTGTTCCCACGTGGTTACTTCGATATTATCAATTGCAATTTTTGTATTCTGTCCTAAGATCGTGGACAAAGTCGTTTGTGCAGCTAGCATTCCCTCGTATTCCACATATTTAAACATTTCTGCATCCTGAAGTAATAGACCTTCCCCTTCGCTTTCCTCATCAAGAGGCTCCTTGCTAAGCAATGCATCTATTTCAGCCTGCGATAACATATCTCCCATTTATTAGTCCTCCTCCCGGATCACCTGAGTTATTTTAACTGAAAATTTATTTTTATTAAACCCTGGCTTTCCCTTAAATTTCAGAATATCACCAACCATTACTTTTATATCTTCATTTATACCTGTATCAAGAGGTATAACATCCCCTAGCTGAAGTGTAAGAAAATCTTTAACAGATATATTTGAAGATCCAAGAACTGCTTTTAAAGGTACTTTCATGCATTCTATCTTTTTTTCCAGAACCTTTTTTGTGTCCTCAGTTATTTCTTTCTCAATAGCTGAAAACCATATCTTTGTACTCAACTTTTGTACTATCGGTTCTACTACCATATGTGGAATACAAATATTCATCATACCCTCAATATCACCAATTTTTATGTTCATTGTAACTATTGCAACCATTTCATTGGGATTAATCAACTGAGCAAACTGAGCACTTGTATCAACTCTGTCCAATCTAGGGCGTATGGTTAATATGCTTTCCCAAGGTTCCCTCATAAGATTTGTAAGCTGAACCATAACCCTTTCAATTATAGCTGTTTCTATGTCAGAAAAATTTCTAATTCTTTCGATGGGAGTTCCAATACCTCCAAGTATTCTATCAATTATAGCAAATACCAGATTAGGAGCAATTTCAAGTATAATGGTACCATTGAGAGGATTAAAATCAATAATCCCGAGTATAACAGCATGTGATACCGAAATAGAATTGGTAAAATCTGAATATGGTAAAGACTCAACAGTTGCTAGTTCAACCTGAACTATTGTTCTTAAGTACCCAGTGAGATAATTAGTTACTAATCTTGCATAGTTCTCATGTATGTAACTTAATGTTCTCAAGTGATCTTTTGCGAACTTTGTAGGTCTTAAAAAATTATGTACTCTTATCTTCTTCTCTTCTTTTGTAGTTTGCATCTCCTCGATATCAACTTCACCCGTACCTAACGCTTTGAGCAAATCATCGATCTCGCGCTGTGAGAGTATATCCCCCAACATACTTCCCCCCTAATTGAATTACTGATAGAACCACTCATCAAATACAATAGTATAAATTATCTGTCTTGTTCCTGTTTCACTTGATAAAAGAAGCTCATTTATTTGCTCAGTCAATTCCTGCTTGGCTTTGGTCTTGGCATCATCAGCCATAATATCATCAAGAGTTTTGTTTTGAAAGTATGTACCTATCAACTCCTTAATGAGACCATCATAAAAATCAACTTTTTCGGTAACACTCCTAATTCCTATAACATTTTTAAAATACTGAATTTCAGCCCCAATCTTTATCACATGAAACCCACTGCTACCGTCATTTTTCAGGCTGAATATTTTGTCTTCACTAAATAAGCTTTTTCTTTCAAGTTCAGCATCTGGTGGGCGTGATTGCCATTCTCCGAATGCTTGCATCCCATCCTTAGATTGAGGATTGCCCGCAACTGTAAATATATATCCTACTGACACTGCTAGTGCAAGCGACAATACTGCAATACTAAAAACAAGCGTAATTATAAGACTCCGTTTATTTTCCATTTTTATACCTTCCTGCTTTTTGAATTATCTTTTGCTCATGATACAGCTAAAAAATCCTCTTAGGGCAATATGTATAATCATATTAGATTATAACATATTTTGCAATTTTTTAGTAGAAAAAAACTGCAGTAAAAAGTCGTTTTATAAACTTTTTAGGGAGCAATCATATTATCAGCTTCATCATGGAAAATTCTTCTTTTATATTGTATCACCCTTTCTACTATTTCATCAACACTTTCCTTAACTAATAACTTCTTTCCGTTAGAAAGAGAAACAATGGTATCAGGTGTCTGTTCAATTGTTTCAATCAAATCGCAGTTTAACACAAATTCCAGATCATTTAATCTTGATAGTTTAATCATAATATTCATACTCCAAATATTCAATATTTTTTTGCTATTCTCTACACTTTTTTACATCAATGACCTTATTTCTTGGTAACTCATTGCAGTAAACCCGGAAAATCTTTTAACTTTCCGGGTTTGCAAGCATTATCTCTTTAAGTTCACCATTTCCTGAAGCATTTCATCAGAAGCAGTTATAATTCTGCTGTTTGCTTGAAAGCCTCTTTGAGTTACAATCATATCAATAAACTCTTGTGCCATATCTACATTTGACATCTCAAGTGTACCTGGATTAAGATTACCAACGCCTTCAGTTCCCGGTTGTAGTCCTCGTATAAACTCTCCAGAGTTGGCAGTAGGCTCAAACAAGTTACTCCCCGATTTTGCCAGCCCGGAAGGATTGTCAAAAGATGCAAGTCCGATCATTGCAAGAGGCTGCTGTTGTCCATTACTATAAATCCCCACTATTATTCCATCTTGCCCAATTGTATAGGACGTCATTGAACCTGCCGGATAGCCATCCCTGCTAACCATTTTTACCGAACTGCTTGTAGCATACATATTAAGCTTTGTAAAGTCCAGATTAACTTCGAAGGGTTTTGACCCGGACTCCACACCTGAGTCAATACTAATTTGGGGGACCGCTGTGTATTCTGCAATAGTACCGGTTGGATCAGAAAGCAGCATTTCTCCTTTGTCACCAAACATTATATCTCCTTCTGCTGACGGAATATCAAGGGCATCAGCATTTTCAATGTCACTTACAGCTTTCCAATGCCAATTGGTGGCGATCTTTTCAACATTTTCACCGCCTTCAGTAACGGTATATTGTACTGAATCACTTCTCCAGAAGCATAGATTTACCTTATATTCCTTACCTATAGGACTGTAAACCGTGATGGGTGTAATATAGTGAGCATTATCAACTGACCTTTCAATCTCAGGAACTGGAACTGAATCAGCACTTAAATTTCCTGCAAATTCTGCCCCGGTTGTCTCCTTTGCAGATATCAGCCTTTTGTTTAGATTATACTGGTCAGTGTAAATATTTATTGGTTCCAACTGATTTATTGTATTATACTCATACGTATTTCCATTTTCAGACACTTTATATTCATGCCATCCACAAACAGACATTCCCATACCATTGACCAAGTTCCCCATCTTATCCACTGAAAAATTACCGGCTCTAGTGAATCTATGGGGTTCGCTAGCTGAAGCTTTTACAACAAAGAAACCCTCACCTTCAATGGAAAGATCCGTTATAGTGTCTGTTCTTTGAACTGTTCCTCTGGTCATATTTGTATCAACAGATGATATCTCAATACCAAGGCCTACCTGCATGGGGTTAGTACCACCCCTTCCACTGCTTGCATCGGGGGCTGAAGAGCCTTTAACCGTCTCACTGAATATTTCTTTGAAGGTTACTCGCCCTCCTTTAAACCCTATAGTGTTCACGTTTGCTATATTGTTTCCAATAACATCCATTTTTGTTTGGTGTGACTTAAGACCCGAAACTACTGAAAACATGGATCTCATCATAATTGAACGACCTCCTTTGTACGCTTTTATTCAAAAAGTATTTTTTAAAACCCATACCTTTTGAATGCAACTTTAGCATAATGCCTTAATTTGTTTCCCATTCCATCCGTCATTCAGGAATGGACAGCCTCCCAAAGGGTCCAGCTGCCTTTTTAAATCTAAATAATAACTGCACCATCAATGTTGGTAAAAACATTTTCCTGTAGCTCAGAATTATCTACAGCTGTTATTACTGTTCTACTTCCGACATTGACAACAAAAGCCAAATTGTTCATAAGCACAAGCGAATCTCTTACTCCTTTTGCATTGGCTTTCAATACTGCATCATTAAGCTTTACTTTGTCTGTTTCAGTAAGATTGATGTTTCTTGACTTAAGCCTCATTTCAGCATGTTTTGAGAACTTTACTCCTGTTCCCTTTTGAATCTTGTCATTAAGAACCTTAGAAAATTCGGTATTTTCTGGCAATCCAGGCTTAACTTGCTGAACCGGAGCGTTGTTCGGTGTTTTATTAACTTGGGGAGTATATAAATATTTATTGTTTACAACCATACTACAAAGTCTCCTCCATAAGTTTTGTTAAATCCCAAACATCTGTTACATCTTCAACTAAAACAGTTACCTCACCAATATTCAGATATGTCTTGCCACCCGAAAGTGTCGCACTGTCTACTAGTCCTTCAACAACCTCAACACTTGATGAGTCGCCGTCATATTTGTTGGCTGCAACATACTTACCGACCAAACTCAACCCTTTCATTGATGAATATGTTGAATTCAGATTCTGCATTTGCTCTAGAGAAGAAAATTGTGCCATTTGAGCAATAAATTCTTTATCATCCATCGGACTTAACGGATCCTGATACTGAAGCTGAGTTACCAGCAATCTCAAAAAGTCATCTTTTCCAAGTTGGCCGGTGTTTCTGGTGCTTGAAGTATTATATTCTGTTCCAATTGTATCTGTTGTGTAATTAACTGCATCTATCGGCATACTATACCTCCTTTTTAATTCAATGAGTGCATCTTGTATAAATTATTTACTAAAACACACCACCAGCATTTAGCAAAATCATGCGGTAAGATTGATCCTACTTTCACCAAGCATCCCATATTCATACTCTAGTGAGGATAGTGATTTTTTATCATAGCCTCTACTTAACACCTCAGGTTTAATCTTGGTGCCAGGATTTAGATAGCGCCTTTGATCATGCGAAGCATTGTTACCCTTATCATCTGTGTTGCCTTGACCTATTGATACTGCACACTCCTGGATATTGAACCCTTGTTTTTCCAAAGCATCCTTAAGAAACTGCATATTTGATTCTAGCACAGCTTTGACTTGTTCGTTTTCCGCAACAAATTCCGCCATTACTATTCCACGTTCTGTAACGACCTTTAAAGATAACTTGCCAAGATGATCTGGTTTTAAATCAATTGACATTTCATTCTTTTCGCCATCCAGAATAACTTTAGCCTTATCTACTATTTGAAAGATAACATCTTCTTTCTTTATGTCCTCAGCTTGGTTTGAACTGATTTTAGAGATATCGTCAGGTGTATTAACAGTTATTCCTACGATATCCGCGTTATAACTGGCTTCAGGGTTTGTGCTGCTATTATCAATCTTTTGCCATTTTGTATCATTTTCTTTGAGTAGTTCAGAAAATGAACCGCTTTGCTTATCATCTAATCCTTGATTTGCCTCAGCTTTTCGTATACCCTCAATGGTTTCAGATTTAATAATAAAATCTGTGGTGCTGTTACTAACATCTTCAACTCGGACTTCTTCATCTGCCGCAGCATATTCAATATTTACAATTGGTATGTCATCTTTAGAGAACAAGAAAGTCTGTTCGCCAGGTGTTTTTGAGGGCTCTATACCAAAAGAAGTGGTAATTGTGTGAGTTAATTTATTATTGTAATTGTTAGTATATGGTAATGCATCGTGTTCCTTAAAAATAGTGTCTGCAGGTGTGTCCACACGTCCAGCTAAACTCACAGCATTCTTGAAAAAAAACTCACCTTTATCAAAAATAATTTCTTCGGGCAATTTGCCTTCTTCCTCAAGCTTTTTAATTCCACTTAAATTAAACTTAATAAATTGTACTAAATTTGCCACTGCATCAGAGTCTTTTGATTCGGTTACTTTTCCTAATACTATATTAACAGTATCTTTTAACATATAATCAAAGTCTGTTATATCAATATTAGTTATACCCTGAATATCCATGTTCTCCAATGCGTTTAAAATGTCAGCAATTATTTCATATGGAATAATTATCTTATCGTCACTTTCACATCTTTTACTTTCTTCCTCATGCCATCCTTTTTCGATCTTCTCGCTTATACCATGTTTTTCTGTACTTTTTTTTCCTTTAAACTTTATAGGAGCCTCAGCACTTCTTTTGCTACCAGTATCACTAGATTTTGAGCCACAATGTGTATATTTACGCGGCTGGTCCCAATCTTGGCTTGCTGCTGGACAATGAATCTCCTTTAAAAAACTTTTAAAGTCATTTTTAATATTACTATTCATTGGCACATTAGTCTTTGACGATATAACTCTTTTGGGTAAGCTGTCCAAAAAAATACCTGAACTCATGTTTTGCATAAGTCTCACCTCCCTTCATGTTTTTTTATATAAATTAACAATTATTCCCCTGCTAAAATATAATATTTGCATTTTCTTGTATGTAGCACTTTGGTAAGTTGACGCAAGGTTTAATCATTAATCGTACACATACTTTCTGTTACATGTGTTGCAAGCTTTGTGTCCATTAAAGCCATTATCTCTGCCACAGTATCTATTTCCATAACATTAAAAATAGATACAATAAAATCCAGCTTCTCTAATCCCATCTCATTAATGATTGTCGCAGCTGATTTACAATTCATACTTTCATAAACTTCTGCAATATTTTTAAGTTCTGCTTGTGCTTCCTGCTTTTTAACAATTTCAGAATATAAAATGGCTGCTGTTTCTGGGTCAACTTGCTCAAAATACTGCCTGAATCCTGATTCATTATTCGACACAACCATTATTTCAAATTCATTTATATCTTTATCAAGCTTCTTTCTTCTCTCTTCTATTTCCCCAAGAATCTTTTGGGTTTCATTCTTATATGCTGCAAGTTCCTGTATAGTTTCTTCAGCTTCAATGAGTTGATTTTTGAGGCTTTCATTCTCACCCTTCAATTCTCTGTACTTGCTTCTGACTTCAACACCTGTCATGTATTTGGGATCATCAGGATCTTCTCCGTGAGGCAGCATCCATGCAAAGAGCGGTTTGTCTTGTAGCAATTCCCTATAATTTTCTCCAAAATTATTAATGTTAAAATGTATCAGCATATAAAAAGTACCTCCAATAATAACAAATACTATTACTAATACCGGAATCAGCGGGAGTATGTTATTTATAAGCTTCTTACCACCTGCAATCTTCTTTTGTGAATTTCCTTTTTGAGATGTTCTACTCTTTCTTTCTTTTTTCATATTACCTGTCCTTCTGATTGTTTGAAACTTATTATTTCGTCAATGACCTTTTGTTCTTCAATATCCGCCTCTTTTAAATACTCTTCATATTTGCGCTCTTTAAGCTTTTCCAAAGTTTTTCTTTCTTTTACTATCTCTATTAGCTTCTCTCTTTGTATATCGACATTTTGCAATGCTTCTTTAACAACTTCTTTTTGCCTGTTGGCAGCAGTTTTGAGGTATTCTATATAATTGTTATGTATTAACATTTCATTTACTGTAATGGTATTTGCAAGTTCTTTATTAATTCTCTCAACACAATAAGACATCTCATTATTAATGTGACCAAGATAACTTTTTTCCTTTTCATACCTTTTTACGGATTTTCCAAGTTCATTTTTCTGGTTGTCCTCAAGTTGCACTTTTAATTTAAGAATGGATTCGAATTTGTAGGTAAATTTCGCCATAAATACCTCCGATATAAAAAAGTGGGCTACGCCACTTTTTTCTTTTTTTCGCTAGGGAACCATGCGAGTATAATAAAACTTACTTCTTGTGTGGGCTTATTATTTCATTCATCAATTGCTCTATTTGTGTAAGCGTATAATTTTCATAAAGATCTTGCTGAACAAATTCAAGTATTTTATCAATTATTTGTATTGCTCGGTCTATATTTTCATTGCTACCTGAAACATACGCTCCTATATTGATAAGATCCTCAGCATCCCTATATATGGCCATTACCTTTTTAATTTCATTTGCGATGGACTTGTGTTCGGGTGAAACTATATCATTCATAAGTCTGCTTATACTTGCAAGCACATCTATTGCGGGATATTGGTTTTTGTTGGCGATAGCTCTTGAAAGCACAATGTGTCCATCAAGTATGCTTCGCGCCGAATCAGTTACAGGCTCGGTAAGATCGTCACCATCTACCAAAACTGTGTATAACCCTGTAATTGAACTGGTTTTTGATGTGCCTGTGCGTTCTAAAAGCTTTGGAAGCTGTGAAAAGACTGAAGGCGTATAACCTCTTGATACTGGAGGTTCTCCAATTGCCAGACCTATTTCCCTCTGCGCCATGGCAAACCTAGTCAAAGAATCCATCATGAAAAGAACATCCTTTTGTTTATCTCTGAAATACTCTGCTATAGAAGTGGCCAAAAATGCAGCTTTCTGTCTGATAAGAGCCGGCTGGTCTGATGTCGCCACTACTACAACCGACCTTTTTAAGCCTTCTTCCTTTAGATCTCTTTCAATAAACTCTCTTACCTCTCTACCACGCTCGCCAACAAGAGCAATCACGTTGATATCAGCTTTTGTATTTCTTGCCATCATACCTAAAAGAGTACTCTTGCCCACACCACTTCCTGCAAAAACACCAACTCTCTGTCCCTTTCCAATAGTTAACAGACCATCTATAGCCTTTACCCCAAGTGGTAAAGGCTGGGTAATCCTTTTTCTATGAAGCGGATTTGGCGGGCTGTTATTTACATTGTAGTAATGTTCTACCTGAATTGCTCCTTTATCATCTATCGGATTTCCCATTCCGTCTAGTACTCTACCCAATAAACCTTCGCCAACACCAACTTTAAGAGAATTCCCAGTTGAAATGACTACACTTCCTGGTCCAACTCCTTCCATATCACCAAGGGGCATTAGCAGAACATTATTGTCCCTAAAACCCACAACCTCTGCATCAATCGCTGAATTAGATCGCACAGAAGTGATTTTACACATTTCACCAATATTAACTTCAGGACCTTTTGATTCAATTGTAAGACCTACTACCTTTGTTACTTTCCCAGAATATTCAATAAATTTATTGTTTTTTAGTATTTCCTTATACTTTTTTAAATTCAAGCTCTGCAAAATAACCTCCCCATTCATTAAATGCATCATCAATGTTTAGCAATTTTGATTTAACTCTTATTAGGAAAGGATCAGAATATTATTATACAGCATCAATGAGAATCTTCTCAAATGCACTTTTTAATTTTTCAAACTTTTTGTCTATACCTGCATTAACTGAACCAAAGGGGGTCTCAATTATACAGTCGCCTGCAGAAAGGCTTCTGTCTTCGACGATTTTGACATTACCCAGTCCTTCAATTGAAGATAAAAGCTCTTCTGTGGATCTTTCGATTGTTTGATAATCATCCATAGACGCTTTAAGAATAACATTATCTCGATTATAGCAGCTTTCCAATCCCTGCTTAAACACATCAACTATGTATTCTTTGTTTACCACTGTTTCTCTTCCTATTATTGATTGTGCTATACTAAGCGCCAAATCCAAAACTTCCCTCTCAATCCCAGCAATAATTTTATCATGTTCATCCTTTGCTTCTTTAATAATATCATCAGCTTTTCTTAATTTTTCAGCATATTCCCCTTCGGCTTCTTTAAGACCTTTATGATAACCATCCTTCTTAGCCTTCAATTTAATATCAGTACTTTTTTTAAAAGCTTCATTTTTTGCATCCTCTATAATCATTCTGCTTTTTTCTTTTGCGTCCGCAATAAGTTGAGCAGCCTCTTCTTGAGCTTTTTTGAATATTCTACCTGATATTGGCAATAAACCATTTTTGCTCTTGTTAGATTTGCTTGGTTCACAAACTTTTAAATGCTCAGATTCATTAATTTTATATTCGCAAATTTCCCTCGGGCTTCCAAGGCATATTTGACTGTTCTTGTACACCTTTTTATACAATGATTTCATCTCCTCCACCTCTTGAGATAATTATCTCACCAGCATCCTCAAGTTTTCTAATAATGTTGACAATCTTCTGCTGCGCCTCTTCAACATCCTTTAATCTGACAGGACCCAAAAATTCAATATCTTCTTTAATCATTTCAACAAGTCGTTTAGACATATTTGAGAAGATTATGTTCTTAACCTCATCTGTAGCCCCCTTTAACGCTACAGCCAATTCTCTGTTGTCTACAAGCCTCAGGAACTTTTGAATAGAACGGTTGTCCATAGTAAGTATATCCTCGAAGACAAACATTCTCTTGCGAATATCTTCAGCAAGTTCAATATCCTCAACTTCCAGAGTCTCCATTATATTACGCTCTGTTCCTCTGTCTACATTGTTTAATATATCAACAATCCCTTGCACCCCACCTGTCACAGTATAATCCTCAGTTACAAATGATGCGAGTTTTTTCTCTAGAACCCGTTCAACTTCCTTTATTACATCAGGAGAAGTCCTATCCATTAACGCTATTCTTTTAGCCACATCTGCCTGTTTGTCCTGAGGCAGCGCTGAAAGAACTACAGCAGCCTGCTGCGGTCTTAAATAAGACAGTATCAAAGAAATTGTCTGAGGATGCTCATTCTGAATAGTGTTTAAAAGCTGTGAAGGATCAGCCTTTCTGACAAATTCAAAGGGTTTAACCTGTAGTGACACCGTCAGTCTGTTAATTATTTCAACAGCCTTTTGTGCGCCCATTGCTTTCTCCAAGACTTCTTTTGCGTAGCTTATACCACCTTCGGCTATATATTGCTGCGCAAGACATATCTGATAAAACTCTTCCAGCACACTATCCTTCTCCTCTGCTGAAACTGTTCTAATATTTGCTATCTCCAATGTAAGCTGTTCAATTTCTTCTTCGCTTAAGTGCTTAAATATTCGTGAAGACTTATCTGGACCAATACTTATTAGGAGCATTGCAGCCTTTTCTCGTCCTGATCTTTCGGATTTTAGTACCGCTCTTGCCAAATGTATCACCTGACCTATTCTTGCATGGAATATAATAATTCTTATACAATACGCTTTTTCGAAAGTCACCAGAAGCTTTGTGTATTTTGAAAAATCATATTTGTGAGAATTAATGCTATTCTATTAATATTAATCCCAATCTTCTGAAAGCCAGTTTCTTAACAGCTGTGCTACAGCGTCGGGATCTTGTTGAATTATCTTATCAATTTGCTGCTTAATCTCTGAACGTTCTTCAACTTCAAGTTCCGGAATATCTTCATCACTACGAGCAGGAATAACAAACCTTGATCCTTGGGTAGATACCAGTTCCAAATCCATCTCATCTTGATATTGTCTTCCCGACAATGCAACAATGAGCACCACTACCATAAGAGCTAGTATCAGCAAAAATAATCCATAATCATCAAGAAGTCGTCTTACATTGTTTAATGTAGAGACCTTCACTTCCTCTTCGGGTGCAAGTTTATATTTGGTGACCGATATGTTCTGTGTTGGTATTCCAGTAGCTTTACTAACATTCATCATAATTTGGTCTAATAATTCTTGTGTAAGCTTTGATTCATCGACCACTTGCTGTCCCCACCATACAGCTACAGACATAGTTGATTTCTCGGGAATCATATATCCAGGAGCCCTTTCAACTTCAGTCCTAGACTCTGAATATGTGTATGTCTTTCTTTCCTCTTGGTGGCTATATGTTGAATTGCCATTATCATCTAATTGATATGTGGTCACACCCGGGTTTGAATCAACGCCAGGAGCGCCACCAGATCTAATGTTTTGAGAATCCTCTTTAACTATTTCTTCCTGGGTAACTGCACCCTTATCCATGCCTTGCGGATTGAGATACTCAAGTTCCTGTGTACGTTGCATATCAAAATCGAGATAGGGATTTGCAACTACATGAATAAAGTCAAAACTATCTGATGGAGTTCTAAAAAGGCTGTATACACTTTCTTCAATTTCCCTTTTCCTTTTATATCGAATTTCATCACTTGATCCGGTAATACTATTCCAATCATTTGTAGCATTAGAATTAAGTATATTAAAATTGTTGTCAACAACAGTCACATTCTCAGGAGCAAGATTTTCGACGCTTCGCGAAACAACCATCACAATACCTTGTACTTGATCGGATGTCAAAGATCCTTTTGAATTAATTCTTACAAAGGCGGTTGTCTCAAGCTGGTTATTAAACAACGACGGCTCGGGCTGAGCCAATTCGATATCTGCTTCAATAACATTGTCAAACATTATCAGTTTTTGTACGATGTTTTTCTTCTTGTACTCTTTCCATATTTGAAGTTTATCACTCTCGGTCGTATTAATCTTAATGTAACTGTATGCATCTTCAAAAGTCATACCACCTTTAGGATATCCCTCAAGTGCTATTGCCAGCTCTGCATCATTCTTATCCCTTATATCAACCAGTATACTGGTTTTATTATCTGATAGTGAATGCTCTATGTTATTCTCACTTAAAATACTTCTCATTTCATTTATTTCCTTTGTATCATTACTGGATACTATCGGAATCATTTCACTTCTTGTAAGCCAAAAGAGTGAAATCAAAATAGTTGCAGCTAACACACCAGAAGTAATATAGATACGGGTTCTCTGTGATTTATCAAGGCTTCCCCAAAATTCTTTAAGCTCATTAATCCACTTCTTTACTGCCTCGGGCATTTATCTCACCACTCTAATTTATTTTGCGTTCAAGACTTAGTCAATATAAGTATCATGCTTCTTGTATTTTAATCTATAGAAGTATAAACTCACCAACAAACTCCTTGCTCAACTATCTGTATCTTGTAATGCAGTAATACTTTTCTTAGGCTCTTCATCATGCTAAATTATTAAAGCACACAAAACAAATGCGACAAACTACCTGTTTAAAAAATACAATTGTTCCTTATCTAAATTTCTTAAAAGTTAAACCTGCATTCTCATTATTTCGTTATATGCATCGAGTATTTTATTTCTGATTTGCATAGTAAACTGCAGCGCTATATCTGCCTTCTCAGCTGTAAGTAGAACCTCATGAATATTATCTGTCTTGCCAATTGCAAAATCATTAACTACTTTTTCAGCTTGTAGCTGGAACTTATTAATTTCACTGATTGATTCATTTAAGAAAGATTTAAAATTTGGTAATAAGCCATTACTGAGAGGCTCTTTTTGTGCACTTGAGCCAGGAAACAAATTAATGTTAAAACTATTTACTCCATTCAACAATACAAGCAACCCCCTAATTACTTATTATTTGTTCTACCAATTATCTGCCAATATCAAGAGCTTTCATCGCCATGCTCTTGGTTGTATTCATTGCTGTAATATTAGCTTCATAGGATCTTGAGGCTGATATCATATTAACCATTTCTGTTACAATATCAACATTTGGCATGCTGACATATCCATTCTCATCTGCGTCAGGATGCCCCGGGTCATAAGCCAGCTCAAATGGTGTAGTATCTTCTGTTATATGTGAAATCCTTACACCCTTGCTGTCAATCTTTTTCCTAGCGGCTTCAGTCAGGAATGCAGAAAATGGAACACTTGAATTGTTTTCTTCTAATATGACAACCTTTCTACGGTAAGGAGTACCATTTTGTGTCCGAGTAGTTGAAGCATTCGCAATGTTTTGTGATATAATATCCATCCTTAACCTTTGTGCTGTCAAAGCGGAAGCACTAGTGTCTAACGAACCAAATATGCCCATAAACTAACGTCTCCCTTCGTTAATCACTGATTTTATATTATTAATTCTACCTGCAATTGTTTGGATCAAGACATTATACCTCAGTGAGTTTTTTGCCATTTCGGCCATTTCTCTCTCTATATCAACATTGTTCCCATCTAAACGATTGCTAAGAGCCGAATTGTCCTCTACTATCTTTATATCGGATTTACCTTTTAAAAGATAATCCTTAAAAACAATATCCTTACGCTTATATCGTGGTGTGTCGACATTGGACGCATTATGTGCAATTACTTCCTGTCTGGCTAAAGAAATATCAGCAGCTCTTTTAAGTAAATCTGTACCATTTGTAATTTTCCCCAACATTTGTTTGCACCCCATTAACCTCAAGTATTATTATGCATGCACATTTAGGAGCTCCTTTACACTATGAAGCAAACCAATTCTTATAAAAGGTCTTGTCTTCCAATAAACGGCGCTCCCTCTAAACACTAGCAAGGATTATAATAATCAACTATTAACTTATCGAGCTTTTGACTAATCATCAAAACTTCCGGTGATAAACATGATTTAGTTTTGAGAAGATTGTTAAGCTCTTTTTTTAAACAACAAATGTCTTCAGCAAGATCGTTTTGTATAATTTCCATTTTTTATCCCTTTGTACTTAGTTCAATTTTCTTTTGTATTTTTAATATTTTTTATAAAAGTTCATTCTGATAAAATATTACATTTTTTTGCATCAATATTCAAGCTCTTTAGCAAAAATCATAATAATTTTACAGATTGTTAACAAACTTAAACCAATTAATATATAGTAATTCTACATAAATCTACAAATTCCTTCAATTTGGTTAAATTTTTTTTTAAATCTTTTAATCGGGCAATTGCCGTTTATATTCCTCGTTGGATATTTGTTCAATTGGGTCTACTATTCCTTGGTGATCAACTTTATTAGTGTAGAATTCCTCATAGTCATGATAACCACCAATATCCTGTGGGGTATCTGCTGAACCATATTTCATTAAATCATTAAACTGTTCAAGCCCTTCATGCTCATCATCATCCTGCTCATTCAAATATTTTCTTCCCATAGGCGCATCTAGGATAAGTTCCTCATTAGGTCTGCTTTTTCTTAAATACCCTTTGGTTATAGTCTTATCTTCCTCACAGCTGTTACATAATCTAGCATACGGAACTGCAAAAAGCCTTTCCACTGATATCTCACTTCCACAAAAAGCACACTGACCAAAGATCCCCTTATCAATCCTTTTCAAAGCTTCATTTATCTCATATAATCTATGTTCTTCATGTGTTTTTAGAGCATTGTTCATTTCCAGAGTAAAAAGTTGTGTACCCAATTCAGCAGGATGATTATCATAGTTTGAAAGCTCTCCTGAAGCATCCCATCCCTGCTCCGACTTTCCATGTGTCTTCATACTATTTAGTATACCACTGACTTCGTCTTTGCTTTTATTCAATATTTCTCTAAAAGCTTCTTTGCTTACTGACATTTTAAACACCACCTGATTACTTTTTGTTTTACTTAATACTACCGCAAAAATTAATTAGTGTAATGCACCTGATAGAGATTAAGATAATGCTGTAAGATAAAATTTTTTATCAAATGCAATTCATATTTTTTGATGTAGCATTAGAATATTCTTATCATATCAATGACTTTTATTAATGGCAAAACACTGAAAAAAAGAAATCTCAAAAAATTTGATAATGGGAGTTTTTATAGTATAATTATTGAGAGTTGATAAATACTTTTATATATTGAATAACGAGTATAATGATTTTCCAGCCTTTTTCTAAGGCTGATGATTTTTTTTTAAAAGTAACATCATGCTTTTTTAAAAAATCATTAACTGCAACAAAAAAATATTAGGAGGCTTGTTTTATAATGAATTACAAAGCAGATATTGGTATTTTCGGAGGATCAGGATTTTATTCACTCTTAGACAACGTTCAGGAAGTAGAAATAAGCACACCTTACGGCAGCCCGAGCGATTTAATCTCAATTGCCCAATACGAAGGCAAAACTATAGCATTTCTTCCTCGGCATGGTAAAAATCATCAGCTTCCTCCTCACCTGATTCCCTATAGAGCAAATATGTATGCAATGAAGGAATTAGGAGTTAAAAAAATAATTGGTCCAACCGCCTCAGGAAGCCTTAGAGCCGACATAAAACCTGGAGATTTTGTAGTCTGCGATCAGTTTATTGACCGCACTACCGGGCGCAAGGATACCTACTTTGACGGTCCAAAGGTAACGCACCCAAGCTCCGCGTATCCATATTGCTCATACTTAAGAAAACTCGCGTATGAAACGGGAAAAGAGATAGGAATAAACATTCACGAAAGAGGAACTGTTGTGGTTATACAAGGACCACGTTTTTCAACAGTGGCTGAAAGCCGCTGGTTTAATAAAATGGGTTGGGATGTCATTAATATGACGCAGTATCCAGAGTGTTATCTTGCAAAAGAACTTGGGATATGTTATGCAAATGTGTCTTTGGTAACTGATTATGATGCAGGTCTGGAAGACAATGACAAAATAAAGCCTGTAACCGAAGATGAAGTGTTAAAGGTGTTTGATGAGAATAACGAAAAAATAAAGCAGCTGTTGTTTAAAATGATTAAAAAAATAGACCTTAATAAGGATGACTGCTGTAATTTCTAACTGATTAGCGCGTCGTTAAATTTTATGATTTTATAATTAGACACTAACCGTCACCATTTATTAATTAAATAAATAAGAATAATAATGGCTGATTATCTTACTAAAGCAAAGTAAGTTAATCAGCCATATATTTAATTACTCAAAAATATTATGTTGTGCCTATTCGTTTAGGCGTTTTTCAAGAGCATCAAGCTGTGAAGCCAGTTCTTTAGGAAGCTTCTCACCAAGTGTAGCATAATAACTGCGAATGGAAGCAGCTTCTTGTTTCCATTCTTCCTTGTTTACACTAAGGAGCTCATCCATGTCCTTATCACTAACATCAAGTCCGTCAAGGTAAAGATCATCCTTAGCAGGCATATAACCTATAGGAGTTTTTACTGCCTTGCCAGTTCCTGAAACTCTTTCAACAATCCACTTAAGAACACGGCTGTTCTCACCAAATCCAGGCCAGAGCCATTTACCATCATCGCTTTTACGGAACCAGTTTACATAAAAAAGCTTAGGTAACTTATCAGAAGAAGACTTAGGTCCCATGTCAAGCCAGTGCTGTAGATAATCACAAATGTGATAGCCGCAAAAAGGTAACATTGCAAATGGGTCACGGCGTACTTTACCAATATCATTGGAAATAGTAGCAGCAGTAATCTCAGAACCCATGATTGAACCCATAAATACTCCATGATTCCAATCAAAACTTTCATGAACTAACGGAATTGTTTTGGGACGACGTCCACCAACAAGGATAGCAGAAATGGGTACACCTTTTGGATCTTCCCACTCAGGAGCTATGACAGGACACTGTGATGCCGGCGCTGTAAAACGTGCATTAGGATGTGCTGCAGGTTTTTTAGAACCTGTGGACCAATCATTTCCATTCCAATCAATTAAATGATTGGGTGCATCAGTACCTATTCCTTCCCACCATACGTCATTGTCATCGGTTAATGCCACATTTGTAAATATGCTATTTTTCTCAATTGTTCTCATTGCATTCGGGTTTGACCCCATAGAAGTTCCCGGAGCAACACCAAAGAATCCCGCTTCAGGATTGATAGCATATAATCTTCCATCTTCTCCAAATTTCATCCAAGCTATATCATCACCAATAGTCTCTACCTTCCAACCGGGAATAGTCGGTATCAACATAGCCAGATTTGTCTTGCCACAGGCACTAGGAAACGCACCTGTAACATACTTTATATTGCCACTTGGATCTGTTATTTTTAGTATAAGCATATGCTCAGCTAGCCAACCTTCATCACGAGCTTGAACAGATGCAATACGAAGCGCGAAACATTTCTTTCCTAACAAAGCATTTCCACCATAACCTGAACCATAAGACCATATAGTTCTTTCTTCAGGGAAATGACTTATATATTTCTCCTCAATCGGAGCACACGGCCATTCTACATCTTTTTGTCCTTCTTCTAAAGGAGCGCCAACTGAATGGAGGCATGGAACAAATTCGCCGTTGTCTCCAAGTATGTCAAGAACCTTCTGTCCCATACGAGTCATAATTCTCATATTTAGCACAACATAAATGCTGTCAGTCAACTCAACACCGATTTTGGATATAGGTGAACCTAAAGGTCCCATTGAAAAAGGAATTACGTACATTGTTCTTCCTTTCATGCATCCTGTATATAATCCAGTCATTGTCTTTTTAAGCTCGAACGGATCAATCCAATTGTTTGTCGGACCGGCATCTTCCTTGCTACGAGAAGCAAGAAAAGTTCTGTTCTCAACTCGTGCCACATCTGATGGATCACTGCGGAATAAATAGCATCCCGGACGCTTTTCCTGGTCTAAACGTGTAGCTGAGCCATTTTCAACAGATTCATTTAGTAAACGATCGTATTCTTCATCAGAACCATCACACCAGTAAACCTGATCTGGTTGGCACATATCTACCATTTCATTTACCCATTCTTGTAGTTTTTCGTTTGATGTCATATTATCTTCCTTTCTACTAGTTGTTTATCATTTTGAAAAATTCAAAAAACCAATATAAAAATATATCTCAACTTGTTTTTTAAAATTAATCAATTTATTTAATGAAAAAATACGCTAATATAAATTCATTCTTTCCCACTATACTTTAGCATAATATCATTTTTTTATCAATACAAAATTGAAATTTTAAAACTAAGTTTTTTCATATTTTAGTAGTGAATAAATGTATTCTAGAAACGCCAAATACAGTAAATAGGCTGATTATTATTGTCAATAGTGAGTTTAAGGTATAATAATTTATTATATAAAGTTAATATTTTAACAATTAATGAAGCTTTTAATTATGAAAGATTCATAATGGCTTCATTTAACAGATCAATGTACTTTTATATATAAGCCTTTTCGCCACTAAAATAATGGTGTCTTTCGTGTAGCATTGGTTCAAAAAGTCGGATTACATAATATCAAATTTCTCTTGACTTTCTATGGTCACCGCATCATATCTAAAACCTTCAGAATAAAACTTTTATCATTTGTTTTATACTTTTTAATCTTTCCTATCCTTTCTGGTAATATAAATGATATTCGACCATTTCTAACTTTCTTGTCGAAAAGCATTTGATTATAAAGGTTTTCTAGATCTAGAGAAGGTAGTTTTACAGGGAGCTCTGCATTTTTAAGTGTTTTCTCGACCCTTGAAACAAGGTTTTTTTCTACAAATCCAAGAAGTTCCGCCATTTTAAAGGCACCGATAATACCTATTGATACACACTCTCCATGTAGAAGTTTAAAATTTGTAACACTCTCAACTGCGTGGCCTATTGTATGACCAAAATTCAAAACTTCTCTAAGACCGTTTTCGTTCTCGTCCCGCTCTACAACAAAACCTTTAATCTCACAATTTCTTTTTGCCAAATCCATTAAGACAATTTCGTCGTATAAAAATATTTTCTCAATGTTACATGAAATATACTCAAAAAAATCTTCATCACAAATAATACCATGCTTAATAGTTTCTGCAAGACCAGATTTTAGTTCTCTAACAGGTAGCGTCCGAAGTGTGTTAATATTAATATACACCATTCGCGGCTGGTAAAATGAACCAATAAGGTTTTTAGCTCCTTTAAAATCCACTCCCACCTTCCCACCAACACCACTGTCAGCTTGTGCAAGAAGTGAGGTTGGAACCTGTATAAAATTAATACCACGAAGATAAGTAGATGCAGCAAATCCTGCTACGTCACCGGTTACGCCACCACCTAGAGCAATAACAGTGGAGCTTCTATCAACCTTTTGGGTATATAAAAATTTATAGATATTTTGTGTAGTCTCAAGTGTTTTACTGTGTTCGCCAGCTTCAATTACATATTTTGAAACATAAAACTCTGATTGTTCTAAGTATTTCACAAAATCTTCACATTGATATTTATCAACATTGGTATCGGTAATTAATGCAATTTTGCCGGCTATACCTAAATCACTTATGCTTTTCACAAAACCTGTGTAGTCTTTTGTAATATAAATCGGATAAGACCGTTCGTTTAAGTTTATATCTACCTTTATCATTCTAATGTTAGCCTCGCCTTATACTAATTTGTTCAATCCGCTTTTTTCATATTTTAAGTGACGAATGATATAGTGTAGCATAAAGAACAATTGGCTTTATTTTGACAGAAAACTCGGTGAGTGGAATATAAAAATGCGTGAAAAAAACAGGATGTTTTTTTAGCTTTATGCGCCACGTAAGGTGCATATAAAGCGTTAGCATTTTTATATTCTACGAACCGTTAGTTTTCAAAAAATAATTAGCCTGTTCTGTTGCTACACTATAACATTCGTTGGAACCTAAAAAATGGGATCAACTGCCATTTTCTAAGCCTTTACGACGGTTAAGTTTACATTTTCACCATTTATGTTCCAGTCTTTACTGTATCCATCAGGTTTACCTTCATAAAGCTCATCAGCCAATACTTCATCAGCAATAACCTTAGCATTTCTTTTTATGATATTTGTAATGCGCTCATTATTGCAATAATGAAGAATTATATGATCTTGCACTTCAAAACCTGCCTCTTTTCTCATTGTCTGAACCTTGCTTATGATCTCACGAACAAAACCTTCCTCTAAAAGCTCAGGAGTTAAATTAGTATCCAGAACTACAATTATTCCCCTATCTTTTTCTGTTACAAATCCATCTTTTTGACCTGCTTCTATCAAAAGATCCTCCTTACTAAGCTCAACGATAATTCCCTCAAATTCAGTTTTCAATAATTGACCGCTATCCAATTTTGCCATCGCATCGTTTCCATCTATCTTTGAAAGCCAAGCTGATATTTTTGATACAAGCTTTCCATATCTTGGACCAACCGTCTTGAGTTGAGGTTTGAACTTATATGTGGTAAACTTCTTTGTATCTTCTACACATTCAATATTCTTTATATTCAACTCATCCTTGATAATATTAACAAACATTTGCGGTATTATAAATTCGGCTTTAACATACATGTTGCCTATAGGCTGGCGATTCTTTATATTTGCTGCATTCCTTGCCGCACGCCCCGGAACAACAATTTTGAGAACCAAATCCATATTAGTTTCAAGATCCTTATTAATAAATTCCTTTTTAACTATAGGAAAGTCGCATAGATGAACGCTTTTTCGTGCATTTTGGTCAATGCCCCCAACAAGATTTTCATACATTTCATCAGCCATAAACGGTACAAAAGGGGCAACCAAATGAGACATGGTTGTTAATACTGTATATAGTGTCATATATGCATTTATCTTGTCCTGTGGCATCTCTTTCTGCCAGAAACGCTCTCTTGATCTACGCACATACCAGTTGCTAAGTTCATCCACAAACTCTTCCATTGCCCGAGCGGACTCTGATATCCTATAGTTTTCAAGATTATCATCAACAATTCCAATAAGTGAATTTAGTCTTGAAAGTATCCACCTGTCCATAGTCGACAACTTGTCATATTCAAGCTGATAGTTTAGCGGATTAAATGCATCAATATTTGCATATAGTACAAAAAATGCATAGGTATTCCATATAGTACCCATGAACTTTCTCTGAACTTCACTAACTGCTTCATCATAAAATCTGCTTGGTAGCCATGGTGCACTGTTTGTATAAAAGTACCAGCGGACAGCATCCGCACCCTGTTTTTCAAGGACAGTCCATGGATCCACAACGTTTCCTTTATGCTTGCTCATTTTCTGTCCATCTTTATCCTGCACAAGCCCAAGTACTATACAATTATCAAAACAGTTCGTGTCAAACAGCAGGCACGAAATAGCATGAAGTGTATAAAACCATCCTCTTGTCTGATCCAGTGCCTCACTTATGAAATCTGCAGGAAAGTTTTCAAAAAAGACTTCCTTGTTTTCAAAAGGATAGTGCCACTGTGCAAAAGGCATGGAACCTGAATCAAACCAACAGTCTATTACTTCGGTTACCCTTTTCATTTTACCTTTACACTCAGGGCAGGTTAGGAGCACTTTATCGATGTAAGGTTTATGCAGTTCAATATCACAAGGTACATTGTCTCCCATTCTAACAAGCTCTGCAATGCTTCCTACAGCATGTCTATGTCCACATTCGCACTCCCATATGGGTAGTGGCGTACCCCAATATCTTTCTCTGCTTAATGCCCAATCTATATTGTTCTCAAGGAAATTGCCAAATCTTCCGTTTTTAATATTATCCGGATACCAGTTTATTTTTTGGTTGTTGGCAATTAACCTGTCCTTTATAGCAGTAGTCTTAATATACCATGTGTTTCTTGCATAATACAAAAGGGGCGTGTCGCATCTCCAGCAGTGAGGATATGAATGCTCATAATCCAATGCTTTGTATAGAAGGTTTCTACCATCCAGATTCTGTATTATCTGTGGATCCGCATCTTTAACAAAAACACCTTTCCATAGTGTTGCTTCATCTATAAACTTACCCTGTTCGTTCACAAGCTGAACAAAGGGGAGGTCATATTCCTTTCCCACTTTAGCATCATCTTCACCAAAAGCAGGTGCAGTATGAACAATACCTGTACCATCAGTCAAAGTTACATAATCAGCTGTACAGACATAGAATGCTTTTTTATCAGTTTTTACAAAGTCAAATAGCGGTTCATATTCCATACCCAAAAGAGTAGAGCCCTTAAACTTTTCTAGAACTTTGTACTCTTCCTTTAATACTTCATCAGCTAGTGCTTCAGCAAGAATATAAGTTTCGTTTTCACATTTAGCTTTAATATAAACTTCATCTGCGTTCACTGTAAGTGCCACATTAGAAGGAAGTGTCCATGGTGTAGTCGTCCAAGCCATAAGGAATAGACCTTCATGGTCTTTTACTTTAAATTTAACAAATACAGATGTTTCTTTTACATCCTTGTATCCTTGCGCAACCTCATGGCTAGATAAGGATGTTCCGCAACGAGAGCAATAAGGTACAACCTTGTGTCCTTTATATATTAGACCTTTATCCCATATCTGCTTAATTGCCCACCATACTGATTCAATATAGTTGTTATGGTAGGTAACATATGGATTTTCCATATCAGCCCAAAAACCTACCCTTTCACTCATCCTTTTCCATTCTTTTTCATACTTCCATACGCTCTCCTTACACTTCTTAACAAAGGGTTCTACGCCGTATTTTTCTATTTCAGGCTTTCCACTGATGCCAAGCTGTTTTTCAACTTCAAGCTCAACAGGAAGTCCATGTGTATCCCAACCAGCTTTTCTTAAAACCTTGTAGCCTTTCATAGTTTTGTACCTTGGAATTATATCCTTTATAACACGTGTAAGAATATGTCCTATGTGTGGTTTCCCATTTGCAGTAGGTGGCCCGTCATAGAATGTAAAAACAGGACAATCTTTCCTCATTTCTATGCTTTTTTCAAAAACATTATTTTCTTCCCACTTCTTAAGAACTTCCAGTTCTCTAGAAGCAAAATCAAGATTGGTCGAAACCTTCTTATACATAAAATACCTCCAAATAAAACCTATTTAAAATTTGCTACAAAAACAAAAAACCTTTCGTCTTATTGGGACGAAAGGATGAATTACGCGGTACCACCCAAATTATTGCACATTACATACTTGCTATTTAAAACACACTTTCCCATAACTAAAATATAATAAAAAGATTATAGCCCAGAAAGTCACGTGGCGGCTTTCTAATGAAATCCACTTTGCGACTTACTGCGGAGCAATCATAAAATACATATTTAAAAGTTAAGGCTGTCATGTACAATCTCTTAAAAATATAACGGTTTTAACCGGCGTCCCCTACTGCAATTTCGGTTAGCAACTCACGGATGATTTTCAAAAACATGCTTTGCAGAAATTCCACCATCTTCTGCTCTCTAAAAAAGCTGAAATTTTTTACTCGTTCCGGTCATAGTATTTAAGCTAATAAAAGCCCTAGAGCATCAACTCCAATAATAATATCACCTGCTGTCGGCAGGTTTAAATTTAATTATACAATACATCAAACTTCATTTCAACTATTATTTTTTTTAATCGCTTTTTTGATACCCATCAGTTACAGTTCACAGGTAGCTAAAGAGATATAACTTTTGCAATGTTAGGAAACATTAGCGAAATGCAGCTTAGAGATGTATAGTCAGAGTGAGGAAAAGCAAGCCGACTGTTTGAGCAAAAATGCAACAAAGTAACATTTCAAAACGCATTTTTGCGAGTTTCGGCTTGCCCGAACTGAACTATACAGCTCTTGCAAATGAAGCGTAGTTTCCGTTATTGCAAAAGTTATATCTCAATATGTAGGGTCTGAACTGTAGCACCCATCACTCATCCATGTTCTTTAAAAGCTCCAGCTGCGTAGTCAAAGATAGCTCTGCCCGGGCTTTAAAAGCAGCAACTTTTTTCTTAGTATCGTCAAACTCCAGTCTTATTCTTGCTAGCTCATTTCTTGCATCTAGCAGTATCTTTTGAGCCTGGTTTTCAGCATCCTTAATCACATTTTCAGCTTTTTCATATGCATTTGTCTTAATATCCTCACCTGTTTGTCTTGCCATCACAAGGGTGCTTTCAAGTGATTCTTCCATCTTTTTATAATGCTTGATACTCTCATTTAAAACAATAAGTCTATCCTTTAATTCAGCAATTTGCCTTGCATAGGAATTGTAATCTTCTATTACCTTGTCAAGAGCATCATTAACCTCATCTTCATCATATCCCATAAATGTTTTTTTAAACACCAAGTTCTGTAGGGCATCAGGGGTATAATTCATAAAATATACACCTTCTTATATATATTTTTTTAACTCTAGGCTTGTTCGACCTTTTTTCGTAGTTCCACCAACCTTCTCAAGTACTACTCGGCCTTTTCCTACAATTAAAATTGTGTCTCCTTCATTAACCTTCTTCGTAAGACTTAGAGTCACTTCATGATTGACACTTACCCTACCAGCCTTTATAAAATCCGCTGCCTTGTTTCTTGAAATACCAAACCCAAGGCTTGCAACACTGTCCAATCTTAATGATGCAACTGTTCCTTTTATTTCTTTAAACTTCTGATCGATTTTTTCCATTTCATTTGATTCTTTCAACAAAAACCTCCACCTTTGCCTTGCACAACATATCCACTTCAAGCATACTGCTTTTTCTTTTATAATAATCCAATCAATAATAAAGCATGCCGCCAAATTCTAGTACCAGTGTCTGGACTAAACCTAAAATAAAAAAAGCAATAATAGGAGAAAAATCAATCATCATATTTCTTCCAAAAGCAGATTTTTGAATTATGTTTCTGATTGGTCCTAAAATAGGCTCAGTTATTTGGTAAAGCAACCGTATTATCTGATTATCCCTTGGAATCGGAATCCATGATATAATCACTCGTGCAAAAATGGCATATTGAATTATCCTTATAACCCATAAAATAGCGCTAATTATCACAATATAACCTCCGTTTATTTAACCCATGGAAAAACACTGTCTTTTGAAATACTGTTATCCTTTAATTCGTTCATAACATCAACATTATTGGGAACGATAAGGAAAATATAGCTGGAAACTCGTTGAATACTCCCATCCAAACAATAAACTGAACCACTTAAAAAGTCCAATATCCTTTGGGCAATTTCTTTTTCCAGCCCTTCAAGGTTTACAATGATTGGTTTGCTATCCCTTAAATGATCACTGACATCTTGTGCATCTTCAATATTCTGTGGTTGCATAACAACAACCTTAAGTGATGATGAAGAGTGAATGTTTACAACTTTGTTTCTGTTCTTGGATTCACCATGCAGTGCTTGCGACTGTTGTTTAGCCTTCTCCCACATCTTTCCCTTTGTTTTTTCCACAGGTGATACATTTTCAATTTCTGTTTCTTGTTCTTCTTCAAGTCCCACAAAATTAAGCATTTTGTTTAATAAAGTTGACATGTCGAATACCTCCTATTTTTTCATTAGTAAAAAAGCAATCTTCATACTCCTAAAGCTATGATTATCTCCTATTCTATACCATATAATCTCTTTTTCCAAATATGGCTGTACCTATACGTACCATATTTGATCCCTCTTCAATAGCTAGCTCAAAATCATTGCTCATACCCATAGATAAATAATCCATACTTATATTATCAGTATTTTCCCTGCTTATGTCAATGAATAATTTTTTCAGCGCTTTAAATACCCATCTCACATCTTCAGGATTTTCGCTATATGGAGCTATTGTCATAAGACCTTTTATGTATATATTATCATACTCAGCAATCTTTTTTATAAATGTAATTGTCTCATCAGCTCCAATACCAAATTTTGACTCTTCATCGGCAATATTTACCTGAACAAGAATGTTTGACTTAATACCAACTTTTGAAGCTTGTCTATCAATTTCTTTTGCTAAACGAATACTGTCCACTGAATGTATAAGATCAATTTTGTCTATGATATATTTGACTTTGTTAGTTTGCAGATGCCCTACCATATGCCATCTACACGCTGAACCTATTGTTTCGTATTTATTAACCAGTTCTTGAACCTTGTTTTCACCAAAATCAAATAATCCAGCCTGTATTGCTTTACTAATTCTGTCCGCCCCCACTGTCTTTGAAACGCCTATTACAGTAATATCATCAGGTTGTCTTCCTGATTTTGATGCAGCTATTCGAATTTTTTCATTAAGCTTTTCAATATTTCTCCCAATAAACTCCTGTTCCAATGTCATCTTTCAATTACCTGCCCCTCTACTATGTTTTTCGGATTTATAACATATATTCCAAAAAGTTTGACATATGCATTATCAGTTTCCTTACCGGGTCCTTCAAGGTTGTCAATTATTGCATGCTCTTCATTCTTACCCTTAATTTTTACTCTTTGTTTTGTAGCATGATTAGCTTCAACAAGAACAATATCAGCTTCCATTTGAAGAGGGTCTATTCTCATCAGACTGGTTAATGGGACTTTGTATCCGGTATAGTATGTTTTTATCAAATCAATGTTGACACTTCTCGATGACGCGGTGTCGCTTAAGAAACGATCAATTTTTATGGAGACAACAAATTTGTCACCACTTGGAGCTGATATGTAATCAATTACGCCATCTACAAGCTTGTCAATATTATTGATCCGTACCTTCACATTAGAGTCTACTCTAAAACCGTCAATCTCCTGTCTCTCAAGTACTAAAACCAGGTAATACTCTATTCCATTTATTATTTTAGCAAACGGTTTGTTCATAGTTACTTCAACACTGTTTACAAAATCAACAGACTCAACCTGCTTTATATTTTTCAGATTTTCAGGAGTAAGCTCTTTTATCCCGCTTGGGTTAAAGTCCATTTCATAATCATCAATGCAGTAAGAAATTATTCCTGGTTTTTCAGAGGATATTTCTTTAGTATGAGAGTCAATAACCTTTTTTATCTGCTCCCTTTGCTTAAGCAACGAATCCATATATGCATCAGTTTTTCCAATACTTTTCGAGATTTCCGCCTTTTTTTCCATCAATCTATCAATTTCTTTTCGAATTGCTGTTACTTTGCTATACGAATTACTGTTTGTTTGAGTAATTATACGCAGCACCTGCTCTTCTATCAGTTTATCCAGCTTAATAAGATCCTCTGAAAAAACGTCAGTACCGCTTACTTTTTCACTGTTGTACTGAAGTATTTTCTTATCAACTTGTGAAAGCTCTTCCAATAGATTAGACGATGATTCATCAAATATGGTAGATAATTTATAGTTTGCAGGAAACTTTTCACCCTCAGCAAATTCCATTATCGCATAACCATCATAAGGTGAAATGAGAAGCTCTTCATCTCTTACAATATATGCTTCAGCATTTACAGAATCCTCTATCGTCCCACTATTAATCAGACCAGTTCTGATATTCTGACCATACACCCAATTGATTATAGACGGAACATAAATAAGAAAAAATACTGCAGTAAGTAGTGTGCCTAATTTTAACCTCAGCTTTTTATCGTGCCTTTTCTTATTCTTTTCATCATTTTTCTTCGATAATTTATTTTCTTCTCTTTTCATTTGTAACAACTCCATAAACAAATATAAAAATCATAGTATAAGCAAATGTTTATTTATCATATTTTGAAGCGCGGACAATACCCCAAGCTTCACGCTTTCATAAACCAAACCACCCTGCATATAAGCAATATAAGGCGGTCTTACAGGTGCATCGGCGCTCAACTCTATAGATGCCCCCTGAACAAATCCTCCTGCCGCCATAATAACCGGCGATTCATATCCTGGCATACTCCATGGTTCAGGAACTACATGTGCATCTACTGGCGAACCTTTTTGAATTCCTTGGCAAAAAGAAATAAGCTTATTTTTATCATTAAATTTTATCGCTTGAATAATATCACCTCTTTTAGAAAAAGGACTAGGTGAAATGTCAATGCCAAGGTTTTGCATAACAGCTGCGCAAAATACTGCACCTTTTAAACTTTCAGCGACAACATGCGGCGCCATAAAAAGTCCTTGAAATAAAAGCCGATTAATTCCTAATGTTGCTCCTACTTCTTTTCCAAGACCTGGACTTGTAAGTCTTATGGCTACCTGCTCTACATATTTTTCCTTACCTGCAACATAACCTCCTGTGGGGGCAATACCTCCCCCTGGATTCTTTATTAGAGAGCCCGCAACTAAATCAGCGCCCGCTTCAATGGGTTCTTTCTCTTCCACAAATTCCCCATAACAGTTATCGACAAGTACAACAATATCGCTTCTAATTCCCTTAACATATTCAATAATTTTTTCAATATCTTCAACTCTTAAGGAAGAGCGAAAGTCGTACCCTCTGGATTTTTGAATAAGAACCATCTTGGTATTTTCTTTAATATTGTTTTTTATATTTTCAAAGCAAACTTCACCATCATTGGTTAAATCCGCCTGCCTGTAAGTTATTCCAAAATCCTTTAAAGCTCCTCGGTTATCCCCTCTTATACCAATTACCTCTTCTAGGGTGTCATATGGCTTACCAGTAGCTGATAGCAGTTCATCCCCTGGGCGCAGTATTCCAAAAAGACATAGGGAAAGAGCATGTGTACCAGAAACTATATTATGCCTTACAAGCGCATCCTCAGCTTTGAAAATTTCAGCAAAAACCAAATCCAAAATTTCTCTTCCCCTGTCACCATACCCATATCCCGTGGTACCGGCAAAATGAGTATCGCTAAGACCATTATTCTGGAGTGCCCTAATAACCTTATACTGGTTATACTCACGTAGGCTCAAAATGTCATCAATGACTCGTTTTATTTGTTCTTCGGCAGATTGGGCAAGATCAATAACTTGCTTATCAAAACCCTCTTGTTTAAGAAAATTATATTGTAAATTGTTCATAGTTATCCTTGATTCTACCACAAATACTCATCCAAGGCTATTTACAGCAGCAGAATCTTCCTTTCAAATCCAGATAAAGTTTATGTCAACAACTTCTACAACAACACTTAAATTAAATAGCAGTATATGTACACCTTTTAAAATAATTGTAACGCTTTAGCATCTTTTATTAAAGGTTAATTCATAAGAATCCGTGTAGTACTATTTTATACAAGCTTGGCTAGTTTTTCAATAGATAAACAGTATCATCGAAAATATATGAGGAACTCCAGCTACAGTTCAGACCCTACATATTGAGATATAACTTTTGCAATAACGGAAACTACGCTTCATTTGCAAGAGCTGTATAGTTCAGTTCGGGCAAGCCGAAACTC
>Ga0265293_10002682_pt1 | contig 34853 bp, 35 predicted proteins | sample Munlanlewell138R_FD_192505 | JGI IMG/M metagenome (GOLD analysis project Ga0265293, IMG submission 192505) | Leachate microbial communities from a municipal landfill in Southern Ontario, Canada - Leachate well 138R | ecosystem: Engineered > Solid waste > Landfill > Unclassified | place: Canada... | reverse complement strand
ACAAGGCCTGGTGCTCTTCCGTAGTGCAGTTGGGGTGCCAACCCAATTTTTTAATCCAACGCATTGATCTGGCAAGGTTTTTCGATTTTCAAGGAAAACGGGGAAGTGCGCCGGCGCAACCCTGGTTGCGGCCGGCCACGGCTGCGGCGCGGAATTGCCGACAGCCGGCGGGAATGGGCCGGCTGCAACCAGGGTTGCGGGTGCAACCGCAGTGGCGGCGACCACCGGGAATTTTCAGGGGAATCGGGAAATCAGGATGTTTTCTTCAGCCGTTTGCCGAGGGCCTGTCGGCTGATGCCGAGGAGCCGCGCGGCCTGGGTCTGATTGCCGTCGGAGCGGCGCATGGCCTCGGCAACGAGCAGGTCGCCCATTTGCGTCAAATTCGGCAGTGACTGGGGGAAAGGGAAGCTGGCTTCGTCGGCGGAAAAACCCGCCGCCGGGGTCGGAATGGAGAGCGGCTGCTGCCAGCCGGCGGCCTGGAAACTGGTCGCGGAGAGGGCTTTGCCCCGCTCAAGGCTCACCGCGCCGAACACCAGGGCGCGCAGTTCGCGGACGTTGCCGGGAAAAGGGTAGGCGCTCAACTGCAAACCGATTTCCGCCGACAGTTGAGGCGGCGTGCGGCCGATGGCGCTGGCCGCCTCGGCGCAGAAATGGGCGAGAAGCACCGGCAGATCCTCGATCCGCTCGCGCAGCGGCGGAATACGGAGCTTATGCGTCAGCAGGCGATAATACAGATCCTTGCGGAAGACGCCGGCGGCCATTTTTTCTTCGAGGGCGCTATTGGTGGCGCAAACGATGCGCGCCCGGTTCTTGCGCGGGCTGTCGCTCCCCAGGGGCAGATACTCCCCTTCTTGCAGCAAGCGCAGTAACTTGATCTGGGAGCCGGGGGAAAGATCGCCGATTTCGTCGAGAAACAGCACGCCGTCGCCGGCTTTTTCGATCATTCCCGGGCGAGGTTTGTCGGCGCCGGTAAAAGCGCCCCGCACGTGCCCAAACAAAGTGTCGGCAAAAACCGTATCGTCAAGGGCGGCGGCGTTAACCGCCACCCACGGCTGCCCGGGGCGACTGGCCCGGTGCACGGCGCGGGCGATCAGCTCTTTGCCGACGCCGCTTTCGCCGACGATGAGCACCGGCTCGGCGCTGGCGCTGATCGCCTCGATGAAGCGGAAAACGGCCTGCATTCGGCGACTGCGGGTAACGATATGAGCGAAGATTTCCGGCTTCTCCAAATCCTCCCGAAAAAAACGCTCTTTCAATTTGCCGAAGGCTTTCTGCTTGTCATTGAACGCCAGGGCGCGCCGCACCCCGGCCAGCAGGCGCTCGGTTTCGGTGGTCTTGACGAAATAGTCGAAGGCGCCGGCCTTCATGCAGCGCACGGCGGTCTCCAACTGATTCAGCCCGCTGAGGATGATCACCGGCACGTCGGGATGCTCGGCGACGATGCGCGGCAGCAACTCCTCTCCGTTCAGGTGCGGCATGGTCAGATCGAGCAGCACCAGCGCCATCGGCGTGGCGGTCATCAACCCGAGGGCCTCCCGGCTGTCTTCGCACAGCACCAGGTTATTGAAACCGGCGGCGCTGCGCAGGGTGAGGGAGAGGCTGCGCAGAAACGACTTCTCGTCGTCGATGAGCAGAATCGGCCGCTGGGGCGAAAGGAGCTCCTGGATCATGCGAATTCTCCATCGGCCGGGGGCAGGCGGAGCATGGCGACCGTTCCCGCGCCGGGGCTGGAAACAAGATCCAGACAGCCGCCATGCGCCTTGACGATACGATTGGAAACGGAAAGTCCGAGACCGGTCCCACCCTCCTCGCGGCGGGTGGTGAAGAACGGCTCGCGGACACGGCCAAGGTTCTCCGGGGAAATGCCGGTTCCCTGATCCCGAACCTCGACGATACACAGCCGCCGGTCGGCATCGAAGCGGGTGGCCAGGACGATTTCCCGGCTACAGTCCGGCAGCGCCTGACAGGCGTTCATGAGCAGACTGATCATCACCTGTTCCAGCCGGCGAAAGCTCCCCTTCACCTTCGGCAGGCTGGGGGCGTGATCGCTGCGGAAGCGGTCAGTCGCCGCGCGGATGCTGCTGCCCGCCAGGCGCGCCGCCGCCTCGGCCACCTCGCGAAGATCGACCAGTTCGGAAAATCCTTCTTTTTCGCTGCGGAGGAAATCCTTCAGATCTTCGACAATGCGCTTGATCCGGCCGGCGCTTGCCTGACAATCGGCAAGCACCACCGGCAGCTCCCGCCGCATCTCTTCAAAGGGAATGCCAGCCAGGGAGGCGGCCCGCCCCTCCAGCAGCGGCAGCACATCGGCGAAAACGTCCCGGAGAATCGGCAAATTGAGCAGGATCACCGCCGTCGGATTGTTGATCTCGTGCGCCACGCCGGCGGCCATCTCCCCGAGGGCGGCCAGCCGGCTCGCCTGCCGCGCCTCCTCGCGCAGCAGAATTTTTTCGGAGATATCGCTGGCCCATTCGATGAGGCCGACGATCCGGCCCTGGCGGTCCTTGAGCGGAAACACCTTGATGCCCCAGGTGCGTCCGTCCGGAGCGTCGACCGTGCCGTCCTCGGTCCGGCCGTCGGCCAGGGTGCGGACCGCCGGACAGTCATGGCAGCGCTCGTCTCTGCCGCACACCAGGCGATAGCAATGCTCACCGATCAATGCCTCCACCGGTCGACCGAAACGCCCGGCGGCGCCGGGATTGGCCAGGACGATCTCTAAATCGGTGGACAGCAGCAGCAGGGAATCGGGAATGCCATTGAAAATGGTATGCAGTTGATCGGTAATTTTCTGCAGGCTGTCGCTGTGCGCCCGCAGCAAAGCATTCTGCTCGCGGATTTGCGCGGTCTGTTCGTCGGCGCGTTGCTGCAAATGCAAATTCCACTGTTTGAGTTCCTCATTCTGCCGATTGACCGTCGCCACCAGTCGCTGGTTTTCGCGGCGCAGGTTGAAATTTCCCACCGCCTCGCGCAAGGTCAGAATCAGGTGCTGCCCCTCAAAGGGCTTGGTGACATAGAGACTGGCGCCGCCGCGGTTGATCGCCTCGATCGTCGTCTCAAGATCGCCCTGGCCGGAGAGGATGATGCGCACCGCCAGCGGCTGCAGCATTCTTGCCTGTTCGAGAAAGTCGATGCCGTTCATCCCCGGCATCACCAAGTCGGAGACGACGACCCCCACCTCCGGTTCCCGCCGCAGCAGATCCAGACCGGCCTCTCCCGTTTCGGCGCACAGGACCGAAAAGTTTTCCCGCCCCAGCAAGCGATCGATAAGCCTCAGAATCAGCGGATCGTCATCGACGATCAGGATCTTAGCCCCCTCCCCGCCCCTCGCTTCCTGCTGCTTTGCCATCGCCATCCCTTATCCCTCCCCTGCCGCCAAGCGGCCGGCGATCACCGCCTGTCCCAGAGCCAGTCCGCCATCGTTCGGCGGCGCCAGGGAGTGGGTGATAACCTCGAAACCGCTCGCCTGCAGCTCGCGGCTGGCCCGCTCGGTAAGATAACGGTTCTGGAAGACACCGCCGGAAAGGACGACCCTTTCCTGACCGGTTGCCGCGCGCAGCCGCCGGCACACTTCGCCGATCGTCGCCGCCAAGGCATTGTGAAAGCGGGCGCTGATGACCGAAACGCTGGCCCGACAGCGCAGGTCGTCAACCACCGCCCGGATCAGCGGCGCCGGATCGACGACCAGGAGGCCGTCTTTTTCCGTCAACTCCAAAGGATAACTTCCCTCTTCGTCGCCGGCGATGGCCTGTTCGAGTTCAAGCGCCGCCTGCCCCTCGTAACCGACGCGCCCGCGCACCCCGGTCAGCGCCGCCACCGCATCGAACAAGCGGCCGCAGCTGGAGGTCAGGGGGGAGTTGATCCCCTTGGCCATCATCTGCTGCAGGATGCGGCGATCGCGCTCGGCGATCTCGTCGATGAACGGCAGGCGCGGCAAATCCCGCCCGTAAGCGCGCACCAGGGCGCTGAAGGCCATGCGCCACGGTTCCCGGGTGGCGGCGTCCCCGCCAGGCATCGGCAGATAGGCCAGATGCCCGAGACGGCGATAGCCGGCGCACCCGCCGAGGAGAAATTCTCCGCCCCAGGCGTGGCCGTCGGCGCCGTAACCGAAGCCGTCGAAAATCACCCCGAGGGCCTCGTCGGCGATGCCATTCTCCGCCAGACAACTCGCCAGATGGGCGTGATGGTGCTGCACCGCCACCCGGCGCACCTGCGGCAGCTCCAGGGCAAAGCGGGTGGAGAAAAAATGGGGATGCAGGTCGTGGGCGACGATCTGCGGGCGCAGGTCGAGAAGGGACTGCAGATGGTCGACGGCGCAGCGAAACGATTCGAATACCTCATGGTTCTGCAGATCGCCGATATGCTGACCGAGAAAGGCCCGTTCGTCGCGGGTGATGCAGATGGCGTTCTTCAGCTCTGCGCCAAGGGCAAGGACCGACGCCTGGGCGGCGGGAAGAAGGATGCCGCGGGGCACATACCCGCGGGAGCGCCGCAGCAGCAGCGGCCGGCCGGCCATCACCCGGGCGATGGAATCGTCGGTGCGGGTGAAAATGCGCCGGTTGTGGATCAGAAACGCATCGGCCAGGCCGCTCAGGCGCTGGCGCGCTTCAGCGTTCTCGAAGGCGATCGGCTCATCGCTCAAATTGCCGCTGGTCATCACCAGGGCGGTGAAGCAGTCGCGCAGCAACAGGTGGTGCAGCGGCGTATAAGGGAGCATCACGCCGAAATCACGGTTGCGCGGTGCAATGAGCGGGGAAAGGCAATGCCCCGGGCGCTGCCGCAGCAGAACGATCGGCCGCTCCTGACCGCTCAACAGCCGGCGTTCTGTATCATCAAAAAGAGCATAGCTTTCCACCTCGGCCAGACCGGGCGACATCAGGGCGAAGGGCTTTTCATCGCGGGCCTTGCGCCGGCGCAGCTCGGCGACCGCCGCACCGTTTTCGGCATCGACCGCCAGATGGTAGCCGCCCAGACCCTTGACCGCGAGGATCTTGCCCTGCCGCAGCAGATCGACGGCGACCGCCGCCGGATCGGCGACAAGGCATGGATTGCCGGCGCTGTCGAGCAGGCTCAGGCGCGGGCCACATTCCGGGCAGGCATTGGGCTGGGCGTGAAAGCGGCGGTTTTCCGGGTCCTCGTACTCCAACCGGCAGGCGCGGCACAAGGAAAAGTCCGCCATGGTGGTTTTCAACCGGTCATAGGGAATGCCGGTGACGATGGTGTAGCGTGGTCCGCAATTGGTGCAGTTGATAAAAGGATAGCGGTAGCGGCGGTTGCCGGGATCGAAGAGTTCGTCCAGGCAGTCGGGGCAGACCCAGGCGTCGGGGGCGATCTGCGCCTTGTTTTCCGCCTCGCCGGCGCTGGCGCGAATAACGAACCCGCCTTCTCCCTGCGGCGGCAAATCCAGGATATCCAGGCGGGTGATGACGGCCAGAGGCGGCAGCTCCTCGCGCAGACCGCGCCGGAAAAGGGCGAGTTGACCCTCTTCTCCTTCCGCCTCGATGGTCACCCCGCGGCAGTCGTTGCGCACCCAGCCGGCGATTTCGCACCGGCGAGCGAGTTGAAAGACGAAAGGTCGAAAGCCGACCCCCTGAACAATGCCTTCAATGAGGATTTTCTGGCGCGGCAAACGGTTCTCCCCGAAAAAGGATGCGATGGTGCAACTCTCTTCTACCACTGATGGCGTCGTCCGGGCAATGGCTTGTCCTCGGCGAAATCCCTCCGCCTCGGCAAGCCGCGGATCAGAGCGGAATCGCAGTCTCGTTCCGGCCAACAGCACCTTTCAAAACCGATTTTTTCGTGCTATCCTCCCGCAATTCAAGGGCGGTTCAGGAAGAAACGTGGAAAAAACGTACTTTCCCCGCTGCAATGCTATACTTCGAAGTATTGTCAGGAGAACCGCATGGCGAGGGAATTCAAGGACAAGGTCAGGGAGCAGTTCGGCCGAACCGCCGAGGGCTATGTGCGCAACAGCGGTTTCGCGAAAGGGGCCGATCTGGTGGAGGCGGCGCGACTTTTACAGCCGACGCCGGAGGACACCCTGCTTGATGTGGCTTGCGGCGGCGGCCATACCGCGCTGTTTTTCGCCCCGATGGTGCGCAGCGTGGTCGCGTCCGACCTGACCATGCAGATGTTGAAAAAGGCGCAGGAATACATCAGCGAAGAAGGAAAGGTGGAAAATGTCACCTTTCGCGAGGCCGATGCCGAAGACCTCCCGTTTCCGGCCGGCGCTTTCACCCTGCTGACCTGCCGCATCGCGCCGCACCATTTTCCCGATCTGCCGCGCGCCCTGCGGGAGTTTCACCGGGTATTGCGCCGGGGCGGCCGCATGGTGATCATTGACACGATGCTCGCCGAAGACCCGGAAATCGCCGACTTCTATCACACCATGGAAAAGATGCGCGACCCCACCCATGTGCGGGCCTACACCCAGGCGGAATGGATACGGATGTGCGAAGAAGCCGACTTCATCGTGCACGAGACCAAGAGCTATCCCAAAACGCACGATTTTCAGGAATGGGCCAGACGGGCCGGACTGAGTCGCGAAGGGATTCAGCGCCTCAATCAGTACTTTATCCAGGCCCCGGCCAAGGTGCACGACTATTTTCAAATCGAAACGTTTGCCGGCGAGGTGGAAAGCTATACCGATCAGAAACTGCTGATCTACGCGTCCCGACCGGAAAAGAAATAGCCGGATAGGCCCGGAGCAAAAAACCCCGGCGGGAGCCCGCCGGGGTTTTTTGCTTTTTCATACCGCAAACCTACTTCTCACTCGGCACGCGCGGCCCCGGATAGGTCAGGTTGCTGCCCGGCATGCTCTTTTCCTCCACCGGCACGTCGCCCGGCAGCTCCCGCCAGGGGTGGCTCAGACCGTAAAAATCATACAGGTTGCGGCTGTATTCCTGGTCCGTCATCCCTGCTTCCCGCTGCGGCATCGCCGCCAACTGCTCCCGGCTCATATTCAAAATGACATAATCCCCCTCGTGGGTCGTCGTCAGGGCGTGCAGCGGCACCAAAAAATTGCCATCGGTTTGGAGAGCCTCGTCACCGGAGACCACGGCATAGCCAATGCCCCGGTCGAAATCGAAGGCCAGATCCTGAATCTCGCCGAGTTCCTGCCCGACCCGATCCCGCACCTCCGTGCCGATAAAAGCTTTGGCCGAATGCAAGGTGTCCCCGGTCATCACGGCCGCCTGTCCGGCCCCCATTTCAGCCGCGAAAACCGTTCCAGCCGAAAACAGGGCGAGCAAAAAGGCGGTCATCGCCATCCATGCGGTTTTAGCCATTTTCCGACTCCTTTCTCATTTGCTGCCACGCTCATGAAAGATCGCGCAACAGTATGATTTTGCGTCCTTTTATTCCCTATTCAGCATATCGATTTCTTTGTGGTTGTCCAGTCCCGCCTTTTCAAGCAAAAAAAACCAGCCAGGCCGTTGACGACCTGGCTGGCACAAGATGAGCCAAAAGGAAAATTTTGAACTACGGTTTCGGCACGGTGGTGTAGAAGAGGTTGTCGGCCCGCTGAATCAGCAAGCGCACCATGGTTCCCGATTGGGCCTTGGCGAGCGTCCGGCGAAAGGCTTCGGCGTTGGCGATTTCCTGGCCGTTGACTTCGACGATCAGGTCGCCGGGACGGATCTCCGCCTCATCCGCCGGTCCAGCCGGTTCCACGGCGGTGACCAGAGCGCCCCGGTCCCGCTCCAGTCGGTAATAACGCTGCGCCTCGGCGGTGACGTCGCCCACCGTCAAGCCAAGCGTCTGAGTTGCATCGATGGTCGGCGGCGCACCGGCCTCCGGCTCGTCCAAGCGGGCGACGATTACCGGCAGTTGCAGGCGTTTGCCATTGCGGAAGATTTCAATCGTGGCTTTTTCGCCGACCGGGGTGGCGGCAACGATGCGCGGCAGTTCAGAAACGTTCTGCACCGGTTTGCCGGCAAAGGACAGAATAATGTCGCCGCGCTGAATGCCCGCCTTGGCCGCCGGGGATTTTTCCACCACCTCGGAAACCAGGGCGCCCTGGGTATTCTCCAGGCCGAAGGATTTGGCCAGTTCAGGCGTCATTTCCTGCACCGCCACCCCCAGCCAACCGCGGGTCACCCGCCCCGTCTCGCGCAGTTCGCGCAGGATCAGCTTGGCGGCATTGATCGGGGTGGCGAAACCGATCCCTTGGCCGCTGGCGACAATGGCGGTATTGATCCCCACCACCTTGCCGTCCATATCGAACAGAGGGCCGCCGGAGTTGCCGGGATTGATCGAGGCGTCGGTCTGAATGAAATCGTCGTAGGGACCGGCGCCGATCACCCTCTCCTTGGCGGAAACAATGCCGGCGGTGACCGTCTCCTCCAAGCCGAAGGGATTGCCGATGGCGAGCACCCATTCCCCGACCTGCAATTTATTGCTGTCGCCCAGCTCCGCCACCGGCAAATCGCCGCCGGCATCAACTTTCAGCAGGGCGACATCGAGCTTGGGATCGAGACCTTTGACCTCGGCGACGAATTCGCGGCCGTCCTCCAGGGTGACCTTGACCTCGTCGGCCCCCTCGATGACATGATTGTTGGTGAGAATATAGCCTTCCCGGGAAATGATGAAGCCCGAGCCCAGGGAGCGCTCCTTGCGCGGCGCCCGGGGCGCGCCGCCGAAGAAATGCTCGAAAAAGTCCTCGAAGAATTCGTCCTGGCGCGGATTGCGCGGTCCGGGCATGATCGGGCGCCGCGGTTGAACGTTTTTGGTGGTGCTGATATTGACCACCGCCGGCTTCAGCTGCTTGGCGAGGGTGACGAAATTAGGAAAGTTCTGCGCCGCGGCGGGGGGCGCAAAGAAAAACACCTGCAAAGAGATGAGCAAAGGAGCCAACCACCAACCTACATTTCGCATCTGTACCTCCATTGGAATTGAAAATGAATCCAGACACAATTTAAGCATTGGAATTGACGTTGTCAAAATCGGGCGGGCGCAAATTTTTTCGGCCTCCTCTTTCTCCAGGCCATACAGCGCCAGCATCCGACTGTTCACGTCGAGGACGCATCCGTCCATGTCGTGCAGGAAAATGGCATCGTAGGCGCTGTCGAAGATCACCCGCAGGGCGGCTTCCGAATCACGCAGACATTTTTGGATCTGTTACTGTTCGTTTGAATTCTTTTCAGAGCAGCCATCGGATGGAATAGTCATGGCACTATGTCCCGGAAGGCAAAAGAACTCAGCCATGTCGGGGGACAGGCATGTTTTCAATCTAGCAGAATAGCGCATGCAAGAATATTAAAATACTCCAGCATGGAATTCGCAACCAACCTTGGTCTTAAAAAGGAAAAGCCAGCACGAGATAGATTTCCTCTTCGCCGGGGTTTTGGTCGTAGATATTGGCATTTGACATATGGGCGATACTTACTCCCAGCCTGGAGAGATTTTTGAATTGATAAGCAACAGAGAGGGATGTACGAAACTGCAAGGTTCCACCAAGATCGGCGCCGTCCCCCCGACTGTAAGCTCCGGCGCTCGTCAGCGGCGTAAACACCCACCGCTTGTAAACGAAATCGGCATACACACCGCCGTAGGCGAAAAGTCCGTCATCCAGATTGGCCAGCAAACCGATCGCCGGACCGAGGAAAAAATATTTTTTGCCAAAACGCACCTCGATCCGGGCGGCGCCGGAGGTGGTGGTGTCATTGTGGCTGTTTGCATCGAAAACGCCGACGCCCAAATCGAGATAATCGGTGCCTTGACCATAAATTTCCCAGTTGCCCACCCGGTACAAGACCTGCGCCGGATCGACCTGCCCCGCCTGGGCCATTCCGCTAAACAGCACGGCGGACGCAAGTATGGCTGCCAGCAAAAATTTCATGCTCCACTCCTGTTGAAGGCCAAGCGTCATGCCTTGCGGCCCCGTGCAACGGCAGCAACGCTTCGCGCGGCTTCGGTCGGAACTAGCGCGGCGATGGCCGCCTGCAGGCCGGCCAATGCGGGACAGTTGGAACATTTACCAGAAAAGGGCACGGTGGCAAGCGGGGTGAGCAAGATGCCATGCCGTCGCGGGTTTCCCCGACGCGAGAGGAGAGGGAGTATTTGCTGCAGATCGACCGCAACCCGGAGCGCCGGCATCTGCTGGATATGGCAGACCAGTCAGCCCAGCGCCTGCAGACCCTGATCGACGAAATCCTCGACTTCTCCCGGATCGAGGTCGCCGAAAACGGTCGCGATGCTTTGGAGAGGTGGGTGGCTGGCGATTTCGACATCGTTCTCATGGACCTGCAAATGCCGGAGGTAAATGGCATCGAAGGGACCCGGGCCATACGCGAGAGGGAGTCCGAGGGGACCCGGCACACCAGGTGCGCGAGGGAACGGGAGCCTGGCGGCGAAAAAATAAAGGGGCTATGCCAGCAGGCATAACCCCTTGTTTTCTTTATGGCGCGCGATAGTGGACTCGAACCACTGACCTTTGGCTCCGGAGGCCAACGCTCTATCCAACTGAGCTAATCGCGCAGAGACTGGACTATATACCGTATCTCGCCCGGCATTGCAACCGTTAACTTTCGCCCGCAGGGCTTGCTCCAGGGCGGTTGACCGCTTGCAACGAGGGCCTTTCTCCCCTACCCGCCAGGGGTTTCCCTCCTACTCATCGGTATTTCTGGAACCGGTCTCCAGATAGGAGCGGTGCAGCACCAGGGCCAAACAGCCGACCAGCAGCAGCAAGCCGATGGCGCCGCCGCCCCAGATTTTGCGTCGGGAGAGTTCGGCCTCCACGTCGGCGACCTGCTGCCGCACTTTTTCCAACTCTTCCTGAATGGCGGTCGTTTTCTGGCGCACCGTCTGAATATCGACGGTGTGGAAGAGGCGATGAAAGCTGTTGCGGGCGGAGAACACCTGCCCTTCCATGCCCTCGGTGGCGATGCCGATGCGGTGCAGACGGCCAAGGTCCGACTGCAATCCGACGATCCGGGCATCGGTTTCTTGCATGGCCGCACGGATGTTCTCGGCCCTGGCATAATCGTGGCAGCGACCGCAGTCCTGCGGATTAATCAGATCGAGGCTCGCCTTGCGCACCGCGTGGTTGCCATGACAGGTGGCGCAATGCGGACCTCCCGCCCCGAGGGCGGCGCCGTGAACGCTGGCGCGGTAATCCTCAAGGACGCCGGGATGGCAACGGCCGCAGAATGCCGGAATTTCGCCTTCCCCGGGGACGCCGAGAAAACCGCTGGCGGGGCTCATCGCTAAAGCGAAATCGGTGGCATCGCCGCCATGGCAGTCATGGCAGGAGATGCCATTCTCGGCATGGATGCTCCCCGGCCACTCTTTCGTCGGCGCGGCGAGTGTCCCATCGAGCCCGGAATGGCATTGGAAACAGACGGTGTTCTGCGCCGCCGCCAACAACGGCAGGAGCAGAATCAGGAGAAGGGCGCAAAAGATGCTCGGATATCTCATGAAAAATGCCCCCAGACGGAAATTCCGACAAAAAGCGCCAATCCCAGGAAAAAGGCGGCGACAAACATCGGCCGACGCGCTGGGCGCCGCTCCGGGCCTGCGTCGAGAAACGGCAGCAGGGCGAGGCCGGTCATGGCCGCCCCCTGGATGGCCAGGCCTAGGAACTCGCTGGGGAAGATCTTCAGCGTCTGATAGGCCCAGAGAAAATACCATTCGGGCTTGATCCCCGGTGGGGTGGAAAAGGGATCGGCGGGAATGAGGGCGGTGGGGGGAATGAACAAACCCGGAGTGAAGAAGACGCCGACCAGCAGCAGCACGAGGAAAAAGGCGATGACCGCCAAATCCTTGCAGACGTAATGCGGAAAGAAAGGGATGCCGCCTGGGTGTTCCTGGTGCTGGAAGGCTGCCGGCGGTTGCGGCGGGGGCGTCGGGCCGAAGGGAGGCTGGGAGATTCCGGCCCGACGCACACAAAACAGGTGCATGGCCAGAACCAGACCCAGGGCGAGGGGCAGTCCCATCACATGCAGGGCGAAAAACCGCCCGAGGGTGGCTTCGCCAACCATCGGCCCGCCCCGCAGCAGCCGCACCAGAGCGTCCCCGATCACCGGCACCGCGCCAGCGGTGTCGGTGGCGACGGTGGTGGCCCAGAAGGAGAGCTGACTCCAGGGCAGAAGGTAACCGGTCAGGCAAAGGGCAAGGGCCAGGTTGAAGACGATGAAACCGGATACCCAGGTCAGCTCCCGCGGCCGCTTGTAGCTGCCCATGAACAGAACCGAAAGCATGTGCAGCAGCAGCGCGAGGACGATGATATTGGCGCCCACCGCATGCAACGAGCGGATCAGCCAGCCGTAGGGGATGTCGTTCATAATCCGCTGGACGCTGGCAAAAGCGGTTTCCGGATTCGGCTGATAGTAGATGAGCAGCAGGATGCCGGTGGCGAACTGGAGGGCGAATAGCGTCAGCAGCACCGCGCCAAGCGTGTACCAGATGTTGATGTTGCGCGGCAGGAGGTAATGGGTAAGATTCTGTTCGAGGATGTCGCGCATCCCCAGTCGCAGATCGAGCCAATCAACAATACGTTTGCCCATATTCATCCGCACCCCCTATCCGATCCGCACCTGGTCGGCGTCGATGACGACCGGCAGGCGATCCAGCGGTTGCGGCGGCGGGCCAGCAACCACCCGCCCCTCGGCCGAGAAGCGACCACCATGGCAGGGGCAGAGGAACTCCCCCTTTTCCGGCAGCCACTGAACGATGCAGCCAAGATGGGTGCAGATGGCGGAAAAGGCGACAAACTCGCCGGGGGTTCGATGCAGCAGAACGGCGGAGCGGCCGCGAAAATTAAAAAAATGCGCCTGCCCCACCGCTACCTGGTTGCGCGGAAAGGCGATATTCTCCGCAGCGTCGGCGCCGGCCCGCGGCGACAGGAAACGCCAGACCGGCCAACCGGCCAGGACGGCGAGCAGGGCGCCGGCGCCGCCGAGTGCACCGGTTAAAAAAAAGCGCCGCCGAGATGGCGCCAGCGGGATCTCCTCCATTTTCCGCCTCCTTGCAGGACAAAAAACATGCCGCAGGTTGCGGCCCGGTTTTAATAAAAGTAGATTATAGCCATTGGCCAAGTTCTTTCAACTCTAATGAGGTGAATATGCCAGCGCCTACCGTCCTCTTTGTTATCGACCCGCCGGAGCGGCTCGATCCGCCCACCGATACCTCCCTGGCCCTGATGCGGGCCGGACTGCGGCGCGCGCAGGAGGTTTTCTACTGCACTCCGGGTCATCTGCGTCTGCTGGAAGGTCGCCCGCGCGCCCGCGTCCGCGCAGTCGAATTCCCCGAGGTGGCTGAACTTTTCTCTCCGGGAAAAACCGTGGATCTCGATTTGCGAACCCTTTCGGTTCTCTTCATGCGCAAAGATCCTCCGGTCGATATCGCCTACCTGCATGCCTGCGCCATTCTCGACCGGCTCCCGGCGACCGTGCTGCAGATCAATCCGGCGCGGGCGTTGCTCCGGCATGGCGAAAAGATCATTCCTCTCTATTTTCCCGGTCTGATGCCCGAATCCATCGTTACGGCATCCGCCGACGATCTGCTTCGGTTTTTGCTCGAGTACGGCAAAATAGTGGTCAAGCCGTTGGAGGATTGCAGCGGGCGCGGCATCTTTGTTTTGCACCGAGACGATCCGGAGGCCGCCGTGCGCCTGGCGCGGGCCACCGAGGAGGGAAGACGCTTCGTGCAGGGACAGCGATTTCTGCCGGAGATTTCCGGGGGGGATAAGCGGGTGTTGCTCCTCGGCGGGGAAATCCTCGGCTGGGCGCGCCGGGTGCCGGCCGAGGGCGACTTTCGCTCGAACATCAATGCCGGCGGTCATTGCGTCCCCTGCGAGTTGACGGATACCGACCGGGAAATCTGCGAACGGCTACGGCCGTGGCTGCGGCAGGAGGAGATTCATCTGGCCGGGGTGGATATCGTTGGCGAAAAAGTCCTGGAAGTCAATATCACCAGCCCTTCCTGCCTGCGGGAAATCAATGCGCTGACCGGCGCCGCCCTTGAGGAGGAAATCCTCGACTACGTCGAGGCGCAACTCGGCAGCCTCTGACTAGCGGGGCGCCGGCGATGCGACCTGCGGCAGCACCGTGCCGCGCAGACGCAGGGTGGCGGCGGACTGTCGCGGATCATTGGTATGGAGATAAATCGTCTTTTCCACCGCGCCGCGAAACCGCCTGGAACTGAACGTCGCCAGCACATTGCCCTGGGCGCCGGGAGGAACTTCGGAGGCCGACAGCAGCGCCGCCGTGCAACCGCAGGAGGTGCGCACGCGGCTGATGAGCAGATTCTCGTTGCCGGTATTGCGAAAAGTGAAGACATGTTCCAGCGATTCCCCCTCGGGAATCTCGCCGAAATCAAAAACCGGATTCTCCACGGTCAATTCCGGCCCCTGAGAAGCAGCCGGCGACGACCAGCCAAGGACGCCGGCGGTCAGGATCGCGATCCAGGTTAAAATCCGCATGACAATCTTCCTTTCGACGACAAAAATCGATTCCGCCGCAGATACTAGCACATTTTTTTCCGCCCCACCATCAGAAGTCATTGTAAAAACCTGAAACAATTGACACAAGATCGCGTCCCTGCTATAGAATACCCTCCCTCATCGCTCTTTTTTTCGCACGGAGTCCCATGCCCGAACCATCCCTGAAACCACTCTTCCCTCGGGCCGAAATCGAGAAGCATGTCCAGCGACTGGCGGCGGAAATCAGCCGCGATTACGTCGGCCGTGAACTCCTCGTTGTCGGCGTCCTGAAGGGATCTTTCCTCTTTTTTGCCGATCTGGTGCGGGCCATCGCCACCCCGGTGGTCATCGATTTCGTTCGACTCGCCAGCTATGGTTCCGACACTCGTTCTTCGGGCATAGTCGAAATGCGTCTGGATCTGGAACTTCCCCTGCAAGGGCGCGATGTTCTGATTGTCGAAGACATAATCGACAGCGGCTACACCCTGGAGAACCTGTACCATCGCCTGCAGCTGCGCCAGCCGCGATCCCTTCGGATCTGCACGTTGATCGACAAACGCGGCGAACGTCAAGTCGATGTCCAGGCCGATTATGTTGGCCTGACCATGGACGAGGGTTTCATCGTCGGGTACGGACTCGACTACGACGAACGTTATCGCAATCTGCCGGATATTTACCTGTTGGAAAACGTCTGAGCAGTCCGAAGGAGATATTAAATGGTAATTCAGTGCCCTGAATGCCAGACCCGGTTCAAGATGGCCGACGAAAAGGCCAAAGCCGGGGTCAAGGTCCGCTGCTCCCGCTGTCGGCATATTTTTCCGGTGCAACCGGAAGCCGCCGAAACAAAAGCGCCACGACCCGCGGCGCCGGCTCCGATGCAAAGTCAACAGGAGACCCCCGGCGCGAGCGCTGCCGTGACCGCGCCGGCAGCCGCGGCAGCGTTGCCAAACACGCCGGCTCCGGTTGCCGCCGGCGCAACCGAGGCCAGCGAACCGTCGACTGCCCCGGCCGCGGACAGCGGCGCCGACGAACTCGACCTCGGCGATTTCGGCATGGATGATTCGAGCGATTTCGGAACCTCCGATTCGGCTGCCGCCGATGCCGCCAACGAATTTGATTTCGAGGACTTCAGTATTGACGACCCGCGGCAAACCGAGGGGGGCGACCCGGTGAAGCCAGGGCAAGGGGTCGATGAACTCGATCAGGGCGATTTCGGCGCAAGCTTTTCGACCAGGACCGAAGACTCCCCGGAGGAGGACGCCCTCGCCACGTCCGAAAACTCCGATGCGCTCAACGAATTCTCCTTTGATGCGGCAGCGGCGGAAAGCGGTTTGGACTTTTCAACACCAGAGCCCGAGTTGAACGATTCGGCCTTCGCCGCCGACGCATCCGCAGCGACCGACCCATCCGATTTCACCTTCGATGAGGAAATTCCCTCCGGCGGCTTGGACATGGACGATCCGTTCGCCATTGACGAGCCGAAGGCGGAAGCGACGGCGGACGACTTTTCTTTCGAATCCGATGCCGAGGAGTTTTCTTTTGAGGATGCGCCGGCCGACGCTTTTGCTGGCCAAGAGGCGGCAGCCGGACCGCAAGAAGCCGACTTCTCCTTCACCGAAGAGGAATCGGCCTGGAGTGCGGGAGGAGGGCCGAACGATGAAATCGACTTCGCGGACGAACAGGATGGGGCGGCGGCCGATTTCGATTTCAGCAACATGAGTTTTGGCGAGGATTCGCCGTCACCGGCCCTGATCGAAACATCAGCGCCACCCGAGGTTCAATCCGATCCGGTCCTTGTTTCGCCGGCGCCGCCGCGCGAGGAAAGGCCGGCGCCATCGCACGACGAACCACCGACGCCATCCGCGCCCGCCGCAAAGCGAAGCAAAAACCCGATCAGCGGCATACTGTCCTTCGTCCTGCTGCTCCTGGTTCTGCTGTGCGCCGCGGCCGGCTACTTCTACCTGCAAGGGGGTTTTCCAGATCTGGCCCCGCTGATCGCCCGCATCTCCGGGGATGCGCCGCCACCTGCCGTCTCCGGCCAAATCCGGCTTGCCGATCTGAACGGCTTCTTTGTCAACAATGAAGAGGCCGGCCAGCTTTTCGTCATCCAGGGCCGAGCGATAAACGAGTTTTCCGAAGCCCGTTCGGCCATTGCGGTCAAGGGTATTCTTTACAATCCGGGGGGAAAACTTCTTCTGCAGCAAACTGTTTTTTCCGGCAATGTTCTTGATGAAAACGCCTTGCACTCTCTTCCTTTCGCGAAAATAGAGGAGAGCATGAACAATCAGTTCGGCGACTCCCTGTCCAACCTGAACATCGCGCCGGGAAAATCGATTCCCTTCACCATCGTATTTCGCAACCTGCCCGCCGATCTCGCCGAGTTCACCGCCGAAGTGACGGATTCCAAACCAGGCGCCGGCTGATCCGGCCGTCGTCGTTAAAAACAAAAGAGAGCCGTCTCCTGGTTAGGAGACGGCTCTCTTTTGTTTTTGGGGCAGGGTCTGCTCCCTGCTCTTACTTTTCTTTCTCTTCCCTTTTTCCCTCTTCCGTTTTTTCCTCTTCCTGGGGGGTGATGTCGATTTCATCATCACCTTGCGCACCCTTGCGGAAGCTACGAATACCCTTGCCCAGTGCGCCACCGATCTCAGGTAATTTTCCCGCCCCGAATACGATGAGGACCAGAACGAGAATAATGATCAGCTCCGTGGAGCCCAGTCCGAACATGAAGACCTCCCGCCGCCATGCACCGTGCGGCCGGCAAGAAGAGCGGGTAAAAAGAGATTACGCCTCGATAGCGGATACCGGGCAGGTTTCGGAGCAGGCGCCGCAATCGATGCAGCTTTCCGCATCGATGACCCGGACATCGCCCTTTTCGCTGATGGCGTCGACGGGACAAACCGGTTCACAAGCGCCGCAATTGATACATTCGTCGTTGATCGTGTAAGCCATAGTAAAATCCTCCTGGTTGGATAAAGTTGCCGCAGCATACACTGTTAAACGACTTCCTGTCCACCCCTTTTGCCCGCGCGAGGCACAAAATCGCTTGCTTTTCCGACAGCGTTCCTATACGCTCTTATAACATTTTTTCCGCCTCCGAGGTCCATCCTGGACCGAACTTCGGGGATTTCTGGCCCCCGGCACGGCAATTAAACCAGGCAGGTCAAAACATTGTTCTGCATATTCCGGGTGCTCGGGGCGGCCGATTTTTCATCAGGAGGATTAAATCTCAATGGACATTCTGGCCCTGAACTGCGGCAGCTCATCGGTAAAATACCAGCTGTTCGACTGGAAGAAAAAAGAGGTTATCGCCAAGGGGATGGTCGAGCGAGTGATGATCGGCGACTCCTTTATCATCCATGAAGTCCCCGGCCGCGAGACCTACCGGGAAGAATATGAGTGCCCCGACCATCAGGTTGCCATTCATCTGATCATCAAAATCCTCACCGACAAGGCACACGGTGTGGTCAATGATATGAGTCAGATATCGGCGGTGGGTCATCGGGTGGTGCATGGCGGCGAAAAATTCATCCGTTCGGTGCTGATCGACGAAACCGTTCTCGACGCCATCAAGGAAGTCCAGCATCTGGCACCCCTGCACAACCCGCCGAACATCGCCGGGATCGAGGCGGCCCAGGCCAACCTGCCGAATGTGCCGCACGTGGCCATCTTCGACACCGCTTTCCACCAGACCATGCCGCAACACGCTTTCATCTACCCCCTGCCGCACGAGTGGTATAAAAACCACGGCGTCCGGCGCTACGGCTTTCACGGCACCAGCCATCTGTACGTATCGAAGCGGGCGGCGGTGCTGTTGGGCAAGGATCCGAAGGACTGCAACATCGTCACCATGCACATCGGCAACGGTGTCTCCCATTGCGCTATCAAGGGCGGCCGTTCGGTCGATACTTCCATGGGCCTGACCCCCCTGGAAGGAGCGGTCATGGGCACCCGCTGCGGCGATATCGACCCGGCCATCCCCGCTTTCATCATGGAACGCGAAGGCTATACGCCGAAAGAGATCGACTCCATTCTCAACAAGAAATCCGGGGTGCTGGGGATCACCGGCCAGTACACCGACCGCCGCGATGTCATCGAAGGCGCCGAGAAAGGCTGCGAACTCTGCGCTCTGGCGCTGGAGATCGAGGGCTATCGGCTGAAGAAATACATCGGCTCCTATGCCGCCGCCATCGGCGGCATCGACGCCGTCGTCTTCACCGCTGGGGTGGGGGAAATGGGAACGCTGATACGCGAGAAGGCGCTTGAAGGTCTGGAATTCATGGGCATTCTTCTCGACAAGGAGAAGAACCGCGATACCATGACGCGCAAGAAAGAGAGCGTGATCACCCGGCCGGAATCGAGGGTCAAGGTATTTGTCATCCCGACCGACGAGGAGTTGGTCTTCACCGAAGACGTCGTGGCCATCCTCGAAGGAACCTACACCGACCACATGAACTTCAAATATTCCTTCGCCCGGGCGGATTTCCAGCGGAAATAAACGAGGGGGAGGCGTATCCCGCCCGACTCAACGACAACGCGAAAAGGCCGGCGGGAACATCCCGCCGGCCTTTTCGCTTACGCATTACTCGTCATGCATCACTCTCACTCGTCGCCGCTTTTCACCCCTGCGCCTGCACCGCGGTGATTGCCGCCACCGAGATGATGTCTTCCACCGAGCAGCCACGCGACAGGTCGTTCACCGGCTTGGCCAAGCCCTGGATGATGGGGCCGACGGCTTCGGCGCCGGCGAGACGCTCGACCAGCTTGTAGCCGATGTTGCCGGCATCGAGATCCGGGAAGACGAGGGTGTTGGCCTTGCCCGCCACGCTTGAGCCGGGTGCTTTTTTTGCGCCGACATTGGGCAGGAGGGCGGCGTCGGCCTGCAGCTCGCCATCGATCTGCAGTTGGGGATCGAGTCCCTTGGCGATCTCCAGCGCCTGCAGCACCTTGTCGGCGTCCTCATGACTGGCGCTCCCTTTGGTTGAGAAGGAGAGCATGGCGACGCGGGCATCCACCCCGAGAAAGCTCTTGCAGCTGCGAGCGGTGGCAACAGCGATTTCCGCCAGCGCCTGGGCATCGGGGTTGGGATTCACCGCGCAGTCGGCGAAAAGGATGGTGCCGTTCTCGCCGAATTCCGGGGTCTTGGTCACCATGAGGAAAACCGAGGAAACGGTTTTCATCCCCGGAGCGGTGCCGACCACCTGAAAAGCGGCGCGCAGCACGTCGCCGGTGGTATTGCCGGCCCCGGCCACGGCGCCGCCCGCATCCCCCTGCCGCACCATCATCGATCCGTAATACAGATTGTCCTCCCCGGTCAGCAGCTCTCTCGCTTGTTCCCGGGAAAGTCCCTTTTTCTTGCGGAGTTCGACCAGTTCATCGATGTAGGACTCCAGCTTCGGCGAAGCCTTTGGATCGAGCAGCTCCACTCCGTCCAGCGAAGCGCCAAGTTCCTTCGCCTTCGCCTGCAAAACACCCGGATCGCCGAGAATCACCACATTGGCCAATCCATCTTTGACGATCCGACCGGCCGCCTGCACCATGCGGTCGTCGTAGCCTTCGGGGAGAACCACCGTCTGCCGGCTGGCGCGGGCCTTTGCCTTGATCTGGTCAACTAAATGCATCGCAATGACTCCTTCAAAACAGGGTTAGTTTCGACGATAATGCACCGCGTCGCTGGCGTCGACGGCGGCGATAAGCGTTAAAATAATCTGCCGAATATACCCGATGGTCCACAGAGGGTCAACCCTCTTTTGCCCCCAACGCATGGCCTTCGATGCGGGAATACAACGGCATTTTAGGCTTTTTCCGGGCATTTCCGGCAGCGGATTATGTATAATGATCGGCTGATGCCCAGAATCTCTCATCGGCAAAGGATATGGAACTGAAAAGCCGGCCAGACGTTCTCCTGCTCGCCTTCATCACCGTCTCGCTGTTGCTGCATCTGCTGCTGTTTTTTCTGCTGCCGCACCGCGACCTCTTTCCCGTAGCCGTTTCCCCCGAGCCGGTCATTGTCGAAATGCGCCCGCCGCAACCCCTCCGGCAGGGGCCGAGGGAACTCGATCTGCCCATCCGCCCGGAATTGGAAAAGCCGCGGGAAAAACCCGCCAAACGTCTCGGCCCAGCCGATCAGGTGGTGCGGAAAGAAACCGCGCCGAAGGGCAGCGCGGCCGAAGACATGCGCCCCGATGCGCCCGTTCCCCCGACCCCCGCCCGCCGCCCGGCGCAAACGGCCGTGCCAAAAACCGTCCTAAAACCCAGAACCCCGGCGCCGGCGCCGGTGCCCGAGCGCCCGGCGGAGAATGCGCCATCCCCCCGGTCGGAGGTCGCCGAGACCGCGCCTTCACCGGCGCCGCCGACGACCCAGGTTCCGGATCTCAATTCGCTGCTGAAATTGCCGCAGACCACCGTCGCTCGCCTGGAAAAGGAGTGGCGGCAGAAATATCGTGGTGATGCCGCGCAAGGGGACACGGTCTGGCTCGACACGGAAAAGGATATCCTGATTTCGTTTTTCCGGCGCTTCCGCAGCAATATATATTCAGTCTGGAACTATCCGACCCGCGCCAAGGAGCGCGGCGAGGAGGGGACCTGCCTGTTGAAGGTGACGGTGAATCGGGACGGCACCTTGCAGAAGGTGCGGGTGATGGAAAGTTCCGGCTATCAAATTCTGGACGACGAGGCGGTTGAAGCGGTGCAAAAAGGGTCCCCCTTCGGCCCTCTCCACAGTGCCTACAAAGGGGAGACGCTGAATATCTTCGTGTTCTTTCAGTACAATTTATCGCGGGTCAACTTTCGCCGGCCGGGAAATATTTATTAGGAAAATGGCCCCGAATAAGGGCCATGCCATGGTTCTCACTCTTCCCAGCGCAGCTTTGGCGCGCGCGCCGCAGCCGTTTCGTCCAGACGGCGGATGCGTGTGCAATGCGGCGCCTCGTGCAGCAGAGCGGGATTTTCCGTCGCCTCCCTGGCGATTGCCAGCATGGCGTCGCAGAATTCGTCGATAACCTCCTTGCTTTCGGTTTCCGTCGGCTCGATCATCATCGCCCCCTTGACCACCAGCGGAAAATAGATGGTCGGCGGGTGGTAGCCGTGATCGATGAGCCGCTTGGCCACATCCAGGGTGTGGCAGTCGCCGCCAAGGTCGCGATCGGAGAAGACCACCTCGTGCAGGGAGCGCCGCCGATGCGGCAGGTGGTAGGTCCCTTCGAGGCGGGCGCGGACATAGTTGGCGTTGAGCACCGCCATCTCGCTCGCCTGCCGCAGCCCTTCCGCCCCGAGGCTGCGGATGTAGGCCCAGGCGCGGATCATAATGCCGAAATGACCGGCAAAGGCTTTGACCCGGCCGATGGACTGCGGCCGGTCATGATCGAGACGGTAGCCCTCCCCTGCCCGGACCACCACCGGCGTCGGCAGGCAGGGCGCCAACTCGGCGCTGACTCCCACCGGTCCCGAACCGGGACCGCCGCCGCCGTGCGGGGTGGAAAAGGTCTTGTGCAGGTTGAAATGCATGACATCGATCCCCATGTCGCCGGGGCGGGCGATGCCGAGCAGGGCGTTGAGGTTGGCGCCGTCGCAGTAAACCAGTCCCCCCTGGGCGTGAACGATGTCGCAAATCTCGCGGACTTCCGGCTCGAACAGTCCCAGGGTGTTGGGGTTGGTGATCATCAGCGCCGCCACCTCGTCGTTCATCAGCTCCCGGACCCGGTCGGCCCGGAGAATGCCGTCGGAGGCGACCGGCGCCACGTCGTAGCCGCAGAGGGCGGCGGTGGCCGGATTGGTGCCGTGGGCGGTGTCGGGGATCAGCACCTTGCGCCGGGGATTGCCCTGCGCCTCGTGCCAGGCGCGGATCATCAGCATGCCGGTCAATTCGCCGTGAGCGCCGGCGGCAGGCTGCAGGGTGACGGCCGGAAAGCCGGAAATCTCCGCCAGCGCCTCCTGTAAACCGTGCATCAGCGCCAGCGCGCCTTGCGCCAGGTCTTCCGGCGTCGCCGGATGAACGGCGGCGAAGCCGGCCATGCGGGCCGCCGCCTCATTGACTTTCGGGTTGTACTTCATGGTGCAGCTGCCGAGGGGATAGAAGCCGGAATCAACCCCGTAATTCCAGGTGGAAAGGCGGGTGAAGTGGCGCACCACATCGACCTCGGAGAGTTCGGGGAAACCGGCGATTTCCGCGCGCACCAGGTCGGCCGGCAGTTCCGCTTCGGGGACATCGCAGGCGGGCAGACTGTATCCCGTGCGGCCGGGGTCGGAATGCTCGAAGAGCAGCTTTTCGTTGAGGATCAGTCCCTGGGCGCCGACTCTCATGCTTTTCTCCCACCCAAGGCCGCCGCCAGAACATCGATTTCCTCGCGGGTGTTCTGCTCGGTGACGCAAACGAGAAAACGCTTCGGCATCTCCTCGAACCAGCGTTCCAGCGCGATGCCGCCAAGGATCCCCTGCCTCGCCAGCCGCGCCAGAAGCGCAACGGCCTCTTCCGGCGCCTCGACGACGAACTCGTTGAACACCGGCCCGGCGAAGGGAAGGGAAAAACCTTTCAAATCCCCGATCTTCTCCCGGGCGTAGGCCGCCTTGGACAGATTCAGACGCGCCACCTCCCGCATCCCCTTCTTGCCCAGCAGGGACAGATAAACAGTCGCCATCAGGGCGCACAGTCCCTGGTTGGAACAGATGTTCGAGGTCGCCTTTTCGCGGCGGATATGCTGCTCGCGGGTGGCAAGGGTGAGAACGAAGCCGCGCCGCCCCTCCAGATCGACGGTCTGGCCGACCAGCCGGCCGGGCATGGAGCGCACGTCCTTTAGCCGGGCGGCGAAAAAACCGAGGTAGGGACCGCCGTAGGAAAGGGGAATGCCGAAACTCTGCCCCTCGCCGACGACGATGTCCGCCCCCAGTTCGCCGGGGGACTTCAGCAGGCCCAGCGCCATCGGCTCCTGCACCACCGCGACCATGCGTGCGCCGGCGGTCTGCGCCGCTTTGGCCAGGGCGGCCAGGTCCTCGATGATTCCGAAAAAATTCGGATATCCGGCCACCACTGCCGCCGTGCCGCCGTCCAGTTCGCGCGCCAGCGCTTCAAGGTCGGTGCGTCCCGTCGCGTCGCAGGGGAGCTCCACCAACTCGACATTGAGATAGCGACAGTAGGTTTCCACCGTCTGCCGGTATTCCGGATGCACCCCCCGCGACAGCAGGACCTGGCGGCGACGGGTGGCGCGCACCGCCATCAGCACCGCCTCGGCGCAGGCCGAAGCGCCGTCGTACATCGAGGCGTTCGCCACCTCCATGCCGGTGAGCTGACAGATCAAGGTCTGGTATTCGAAGATGGCTTGCAGGGTTCCCTGACTGATCTCCGGCTGATAGGGGGTGTAGGCGGTGTAGAATTCACTGCGGCCGATGAGCTGATCGACGACTGCCGGAATGAAGTGATTGTAGGCGCCGCCGCCGAGGAAGCTGACATGGTTCTCGGCGGTGGCGTTTTTCGCCGCCAGGCGGGCGAACTCCCGCAGCAGTTCCGGCTCCGACAGCGGCCGGGGGAGCTCGAGAGGTCGTTGCAGGCGCAGTTCGGCGGGAATCTCCTCGAACAGCCGCTCCAGCGACTCGATCCCGATCGCGGCCAACATCTGCCGGACATCTTCTTCCGTATGGGGGATATAGCGCATAAAGGCTCCCCGAACCAGCTGGCGGTTATCAGCTGTTTTATTCTTCGCTTTCGACGAATTCCTCGTATTCGTCGGCATCCATCAGGGCATCGAGAACCGTTGGATCGTCCACCTTGATTTTGATCATCCAGCCGTCCTCGTAGGGGGAGGTGTTGATCGTCTCCGGAGCGTCCGGCAAGTCCTCGTTGATTTCCACCACTTCGCCGGAGACCGGCGCATAAACGTCGGAAACCGCCTTGACCGATTCGACCACACCGAAGGGCTTTCCCGCCTCGACCATCGTTCCCACCTGCGGCAGTTCGACGAATACGACATCGCCAAGGGCCTCTTGAGCGAAATCGGTGACGCCGATGGTGACGATGTCCCCCGCCACCAGTGTCCACTCATGCTCCTCGGTGTACCTCATCTCCTCGGGAAATTCCATCTCTCCTCCTTTTTTCGATGACGATGCTGGCCAAAAAATGCGATTTACTTTTTCACAAACGGGGGTTTCACCACCCGCGCCTCGACCCGGCGGTTGCGGATAGCTATTTTCAGCGGGTGACCGAGGGCGGCATGCTCCGGCCGCACCAAAGCCAGACCGATACCGATGCGCAAGGAAGGGCTCATTGTCCCGCTGGTCACCGCGCCGACAGCTTCCGCACCGGAAATAACCGGATAGCCGGCCCGGGGCACTCCCGGTTCGACCATGACGAATGCCACCTGTTGGCGACCAAGTCCCGCCGCCTTCTGCCGCAACAGGGCCTCACGGCCAATGAAGGACGGCTTCTCCAGCTTGGCGACCCAACCGAGACCGGCCTCCAGGGGGGAGATTTGCGGGGAGAGTTCGTGCCCGTAGAGGGCATATTTCATCTCCAGGCGCAGGGTGTCGCGGGCGCCCAGCCCCACCGGTTGCAGGCCGTCGGGGGCGCCGACCGCCAGCAGCGCGGTCCAGATCTTTTCCGCCGCTTCCGGGGCGAAGTACAGCTCGAACCCGTCTTCGCCGGTGTAGCCGGTGCGCGAAATAATCGCCGGCGCCTCGGCCACCCGCCCCTCGTGGAAGCGGTAATACGCGATGCGGTTCAGGTCGGCGTCGGTCAGCCGGCCGAGGATGGCGGAAGCCGCCGGTCCCTGCAGGGCAATCTGGGCGAATTCGTCGCTGCGGTTGCGCAGGTGAACCTGCGGAAACAAGCCCTCCTCTAAAACCTGCTCCATCCAGGCAAAGTCCTTGTCGACATTGGCGGCGTTGACGCAGAAAAGGTAATGCTCGGGGGAAAAGCGGTAGAGGGTGACATCGTCCACCGTGCCGCCGTGCGGATAGCAGAAGGCGCTGTACTGCACCTGGCCGTTGCCCAGGCGCGAGGCGTCGTTGATCGTCAGCTCCTGGATGTAGGCGAGGGCGTCCTTGCCCCGGATCTCGATTTCCCCCATGTGGGAAATATCGAACAACCCTGCGGCGTTGCGGGTGGCCAGATGCTCTTCGATAATGCCGCGATACTGCACCGGCATCTCCCAGCCGCCAAAATCGACCAACCGGGCGCCCAGCTCTTTGTGCAGACGATTCAGAGGAGTTTTCTTCAGCATGAATCCCCCCGCGCAAGTGGTCATCGGTTGGCATTATCTATATCAACTTTTTTCACGCACCGCGGGGGTTATCCGTCGGCGGCGATAATTTCCGAAATTTTTTCTTCCTGCCCCAGAGTCATCAGATGCACCCCCTGGCAGAGCGCCCGGGCGTGGGCGACCATTTCCCGGGCAATCGCCTGCCCCTCCCGCAGTGGATCGGCGGCATCTTCCAAGCGCCCGATCACGCTCTCGGGCACCCGCACTCCGGGGATATTGGCATGGAGAAAGCGGGCCATCCGGGCGCTTTTCAGCAGCAGCACCCCCAGGATGACCGGCACCCCCAGCGGCCGGGCGGCGGCCATGAAACGCGCCAGTTTGTCGGCATCGAAAACCGCCTGCGTTTGAAAAAATTGCGCTCCGGCCTGCACCTTTTTACCGAACTTCTGAAACATCAGCTCGAAGGGCTCGGCCTCGGGAGTCACCGCCGCTCCGGCGAAAAAATGTGGCACAGCGGTCAACGGCCGACCCGCCAGATCGTGCCCGCCCCGCAAGCGATCGACCGCTTGCAGCAATTGCACCGAATCGAGATCGAACACCGCCCTGGCCTGCGGATGATCGCCGAAGCGGGCGTGGTCGCCGGAGAGAAGGAGCAGATTTTCCACCCCGAGGGCCGCCGCCCCCAGCAGATCCGATTGCAGGGCCATGCGGTTGCGGTCGCGGCAGGTCAGTTGCAGAATCGGCTCCACCCCTTGGCGCGCCAGCAAAGCGGCCACCGCCAGCGGCGTCATCCGCATATTGGCGCCTTGATTATCGGTCACATTGACGGCCGTGACCGATGGCGGCATCGCCGCTCCCTTCGCCAGCGCGTCGCCGGGGTTGGCCCCCTTGGGCGGCGCCACCTCGGCGGTAATGACGAATTCGCCGGCGGCAAGAGCTTCGGACAGTCGCGACATGGGAAACCTCGGCTATGCTTTCAAAAATTCCGGCTGACAGCTGATCCGCTAGATCTTATGCCGCCCCGGCTTGCGCAGCTTGCCCCAGTTCTTCGCCGGCACGATGCGGGCGAAAACGCCCGGGCGCTGCTGCCGCTTGAGTCGTTCGTAGATGAGATGCCAGGCGCAGTCGATGTCCCGATCCGCCTCGCAGCGTCCGTCTTCCATGCCGCCGCAGGGCCCGTTGAGCAGGCCCTTGGCGCAGGTGGTCACCGGACAGATGCCGGCGGTCTCATTGAGGATGCATTCCCCGCACAGCGAGCATTTTTCCTCGAACTGACCGAAGCGTCGGATATTGCCGAGAAAGAGAGAGTTGAGGGCGCCGATCACCCGTTTTTCGGAACCGGCGGAGATGGACTGAATGCCGGCGCCGCAGGCGAGTACCAGCAGGGCGTCGGCCTCTTCCACTTGAGTGCGGTGCGCCCGAAGGTCGCGAGCGGCACGCATGATATGGCAGGCTTCATCGATGATCATGCTGCCGGCGATCTCTTTACCGATCGACTGCAGCCATTCTTGCATGCGGAAAACCTCCTCCTCCCCCCCTGCTTTGCAGGCGGTGGCGCAGGCGGCGCAACCGATAAGAAACAGCCGGCCCTTGCCTTCAAGGGCCGGCAGCAGTTCCTCTTTCGGTTTTTGTTCGCTGATGATCATGGCGGATCAGGCAAACCGTCAGGTCAAAGAGAGATTTTCCGGCAGCTTCGCGCTTGTTATAACGGCTTTCTTCAGGATTTCTTCGCCGCGGCCCGGCGCTTGGCGCTCTCGACGGTGTTGTACAACAGCATGGTGATGGTCATCGGGCCGACGCCGCCGGGCACCGGGGTGATGGCGCTGGCGCGCTGCCGGGCCGCTTCGAATTCGACATCGCCGACCAGCTTCTTTTCTCCGACCCGGTTCACCCCGACATCGATGACCACCGCGCCTTCTTTGATCCACTCCCCCTTGACCATCTCCGGCTGGCCGACGGCGGCGATGAGCACATCCGCCCGCCGCACCTGCTCGGCCAGGTTCCGGGTGCGCGAGTGGCAGATGGTGACCGTGGCGTGCCGGGCCAAACACATCAGAGCCACCGGCTTGCCGACGATGTTGGAGCGGCCGACGACCACCACCTCCTTGCCGGTCAAGTCGACGCCGGTGGCCTCCAGCATCTTCATCACCCCGTACGGGGTGCAGGATTGAAAGAGGGGGTTGCCGGTGACCAGGCGGCCGACGTTATAGGGGTGAAAACCGTCCACGTCCTTGGCCGGCGAAATCGCCTCCAACACCTTGCCCTCGTCGATCTGCTTCGGCAGTGGGAGCTGCACCAAAATGCCGTCGATGCGCGAATCCCGATTAAGTTCATCGACCAGCGCCAGCAATTGCGCCTCGCTCGTTTCCGCCGGCAGTTTGTGCTCGTCGGAAAAAATTCCCGCCGCAGCGCACGCTTTTTCTTTCATCGAGACATACACCCGGCTCGCCGGATCGTCGCCGACCAGGACCACGGCCAGACCCGGCTGGGTGCCGCCGGCCTTCAGGTTCACCACATCCGCCGCAATCGTCTGCCGCAGATCGGCAGCAATCGCTTTACCATCGATAATTTTGCCCACGCTAACCACCTCCATAAAATGAAGAAACAACTATACGAAAGGGGATAATGATTGTAAAGGAGAAGAAGCGGTATACGGGGAATCGGCGGGCGCCGCAGCGCACCGCCGGAACCGGGCGCGGTGTGTGGAAATAACCATCGATTTCGAGAGGATTCACGGCGTGGAGGACGGGGGTTTTTGCGCCGGATTTTTAGTTTTCCACCGTCTCCGGTTCCTTGCGCGGCTCGGCCGGATTCAGGCTGGCCAGGGGCAGCCCGGTCAGTTGCGCCAGGCGGGCCAGGCGGTCCTTCCCTGGCAGGCGGCCGATGCTTTCCGCCTCCCGGTAGAAGGCATCCATGTCCCCCTGATGCTGCCGCAGCAGTTGCCGGAAGGCGGGGACATGGGTGTGATAGGTGCTGACCGAGGCCATCTTGGCGTTGTTCAGTTCGGCAAACCAGCGATCATACCCCCGATAACCGCCCCACGATGCCTTCAACTCGCCATGGGCGCGGCGCATTTCCGCCAAAAGCGCGGCTTTTTCCCGTCGCTTCGTGTCGATGTCGAGTGGCTGGACATAAAGGGTGCGCAGGCGTTCCTGGAAATCGAGCACCAGATGGGTGAATTCCTCGCCGCGCTCCTTTCCCTGAAAGTACGCCTCGATGCGCTCGGTTTCGCCGGTCGCGCCCAACCATCGGGAAACCCCTTCCAATTCAACCGCCTTGGCGAAGGACTCGTTGAACTGGGAATCGTTTTTCACATAGATTTTCTGATGCGCCAGTTCGTGGAAGATCAGACCGGCCAATTCCTCCTCGGGGCGGTTGAGAAAAGTATTCAGGACGGGATCGTCGAACCAGCCAAGAGTGGAGTAGGCGCTGACCCCGTACAGGTAGACATCGTCGCCCTGGCGTTGCAGCGTTTCGGCGAAAGCTGTCGCCTCCTCCGGAGAAAAAAAGCCGCGGTAAGTGACGCAGCCGGCCACCGGAAAACACCATTGCCGTGGCTTGAGGTCGAATTCGGGGGTGGCGACGACGTTCCACACCACATAGGGCCGTTTGAGATCGACATAGGAGCGATAACTGCCGTTGTCCGGCAATCGCAGTTCCCGGCTGGCGAAGTCGCGGATGCGCAACACCTCCTCCAGCCGCATCCGGACATCCGGGGAGATATCCGATTCCTTGATGAGGGAGGCGATGGGGCGCCGCTTGGCCAGGATGCTGACCTGCCCTTGCGTGCAACGGGCGTAATAGCCGAGATTTCCGCAGGAGAGGAGGGTCATGAGGACTGTGGCGCCGAGAAACAGCCTCAGCAGGGCGCTTCGTTTCTTTCGTTGCGAAATCATGCCGTTGCCGATGTCCAAAAGATGGGTGCGCCGGCCGCCCTGTTGCCGGAAGGTGAAAAATCCCCGAGCCATACCGGCCCGGGGATTGCTGGGTCACTCGTTGGCTGCCGCCTTGGGGCATCCGGCGCAACCGCCGCCGCTGTCGGCCGAGGGGCAGGCCGCGGGCTTATTGGCCTTGGTTGTGTAGCCCTGCTGGTACCAGCCGTCTCCCTTGAGGGAAAAAGCGGTCTGTGAAATCAACTTCTTCACCGCCCCGCCGCAGGCGCGACAGGCGTCCAGAGGGGGATCGGAAAACTTCTGCATCGCTTCGAAAACAAGGTGACATTTTTCGCATTGGTATTCGTACACGGGCATCGCTGCTAACCTCCAAAAAAATCAAATATGCCGCCAATTTAATGGCTTGCCCTACAATTGTCAATCCCCCCGGCGGCAACTGTTTTTTTTGTTTGCCCTCGGCGGCGATAAAACCTAAATTAGCGAGCGAATCTCTTGCCGAGGATTATCCAAGTGAAGATATCCGCCCGAGAAGGAAACTATGCGTCCCCGGAACGCTGGGTGGCGCCCTGGCGCCGGGCCTGTCCCTCCGTCTTCTTCTATCCCGCGATGTTCGGAATCGTCTGGCGGTCGAGCCGGATGGCCCGCCTGGGGCGGTACGACGACCGGGAATGGGCGGCGAGCAGCGCCGAAATCGTTGCCGCGCTGGAAACCGTCGGTGCGCGCTTCTGCATCGAGGGGGTGGAAAATCTCGCTTCCCTGCCCGGCCCCTGCGTCTTTCTCGGCAACCACATGAGCACCCTGGAAACCTTTGTCCTGCCCTCGCTGGTGACCCAGCACAAACCGGTGACCTTCGTGGTCAAGAAAAGCCTCCTCGAATACCCGATTTTCCGGCACGTCATGGTGTCGCGCAACCCGGTGGTAGTGGAAAGAAGCAATCCCCGGGAGGACTTCAAAACGGTCATGGAGGAAGGTCTGAAGCGGCTGGAGGCGGGGATCTCGATCATCGTTTTCCCGCAGACCACCCGCACCCCCGCTTTCGATCCCGCTCACTTCAACAGCATCGGCACGAAACTCGCCAAGCGGGCCGGAGTGCCGGTGATACCCGTCGCTCTGAAGACGGATGCCTGGAGCAACGGCCGATTCATCAAGGATTTCGGCCCCATCAAGCCGTCTAGAAAAATCCATTTCGCTTTTGGCGAGCCCCTGACGGTGACCGGCGCCGGCCAGGAGGCGCAGGCGGCGGTGGTCCGTTTCATCCAGGGGAAGCTGGCGGAGTGGCGATAGGGTTTTGCTTCGGGACTGGGACTGAAAGAGGATGCAGGGAAAACCGCCAAGCCCGATGAGACCTTGGCGGTTTTTTTTGACAGCGCAGCAAACCGGGTATTTGGGTTTGCGAACGAGAAATGAAGATCAGACGCTTTTGGCTGCTAAGATACATCCGAAGCTCAGTCCTGATCGATCGATTTTTCCAGTACATCACAGCGCAGGCTAATGGGCCGCTGCAGACATCCTTAAAAACTGTCAGTTTGCAGTTTGTGGTTTATTAACATCGAATATAAAACCATTCAAGCGGCCACCGTCTACGTAGTCCCACCCTTCCCTGCGCGCATAATCCACTTCATAGATGAAAAGCTTGTTTCGCACATTTGCCTCACGCCGTACCATTTCTCCATACCCATCGAAACCAACCACAACAAAGTAGTCCTTTAACGTAAAATCGAAGGTGACCAGCTCAGCCAAATCGACAAAAATTTGCTGGCTGAATGTTTCAAGTTCCTGCGCATTGGAAATAGCATTAATGCCTTCGGGGAGTGGGGGGGGTTCAGGTGTCGGTTCCCCCAGGTAGTCTATTTGAAAACTGTAGAGGAGCCTGGCCGGTTGGTCATCGCCGTTGTATTCGGCCGACAAGCTGAAAGTTTGTATCGAGACGCTTTCATCATCGCCGTCGCCGCAGCCGGCGATAAAGGCAAGAGTTAATGCGAGAAAAACTAAAGAAGGAATTTTGCCCGATTTTGAAAAAAGGGCTTTAAAGATTAGATTCATGTCGCTACCCCCGGATATGATAAATCAACAAATTTCTATTAGACCCGCAGATACTGACACACGACCAATTTGGATTCTATTGGGGATGTCAAGCTCATGAAAACTGTCGTTTGCCATTACATTACGGTTTATAAACTTCGAATATAAAACCTTTAAGGTCGTAAGAATCCGTGCCGTCTGGGTAAGAATCAATGCCGTCCGGGTAAGAGTCCTGGCAGGCCCACCCTTCCCTGACCGCATAATCCACTTCATAGATGAAAAGCTTGTTTTGTACCCTTGCCTCACGCCCAACTTCATCCCCGCACCATCTTCTGTCAATGGGATAATCAACCACAATAAAATAGTCCTTTACCGTAAAATCGAAGGTGACCAGACCAGCCACATCAACGGAAGATTGCTGGCTGAAATTTGCAAGTTCCTGCTCATTGAAAATAGCATAAATTCCCTGGTTGATTTGGGGGAAATCAGGTGTCGGTTCGTCTGGGTAATCTATTGTAAAAATGAAACTGTCAAGGAGCGTGGCTAGTTGATCCTTGCCATCGTATTCGGTGGACATGCTGAAAGTTTGTATCGAGACGCTGTCATCATCGTCATCGCCGCAGCCGGCGATTAATGCAAAAATTAATGCAAGAAAGACGAGAGAAGAAACCCTGTGTGATTTTGAAAAAAAGGCTTTGAAGATTAGATTCATGTCGCTACCTCCTGGTACAAGGGCGTTTAGATTACACGATAAAAATTTGTAAATATTATAATTAATACTGAATTACTATTGGGTCCGCAGATATTCTTCCTTGCTCGTAACATCCAGAGTCGACATTACAACTTTCAAAAATCAATTTATTACCTGAACCATAAATCCGATCGTCACCACCTGCCAAAATGTTTCCATAGAAATATACCTGGCCGGCAGTAAAGGAGGCACTTATTCTGCCATATTCATAGCATCCCGCCTCGGGATTGCAATTTTTGAATATAAGTTGGTTTCCGGATCCTAAGATTTGATCGCCACCTCCAGTATCGGCCATACCAGTGAAAGAGGTCACACCAGACAAAATTTTCATAGAAATATCTCCCTGAAAGTAACACCCATTTTCAGGATCACAATTACTAAACGATAGAATATCACATGATCCCTTTACCTGATCCCCACCACCCGTTGAAGCGCTTCCGGAGAGTTTCATGCTTTTCGTGGAAAGGGAACCATCCGGACCAAATAGAAGTCGATTGGGCGAGCCCGTTCCTATATTAGAAAGCTTATTCAGAGATGCATTCTCAAGGATTGCCTGCTTAATATTATGAGGACACGCATTCGGGGACTTTTCCAACAGGATCGCCGCTACCCCTGCAACGTGTGGTGCAGCCTGAGACGTCCCGCTCGCATATGTACTCTCATCATCGCCGTCGAAATCAGCGGATGTGATAATCCCCCCCGGGGCAAATAAACTGACACACGGACCAATGTTGGATATTATAGGGTCTTTCAAGCTCGTGTAAACAACGCGCTTATCACTTATTTCCGATGCCCCTACCGAGATTACCTCTGGCAATCGCGCCGGACTATAATTACAAGCATTAATCCCATCATTTCCAGCAGATACGACAACTGTTATTCCTGCTTTGACGACATTTTTGAATGCAGTCTCCTTCGCGGCATTGATACTCCCGCCTAAACTTGCGTTTATTACAGCCGGTTTCTGGTGGTTTAACATAATCCAGTCAAGGCCGCTAATTATAGCGCTTATTTGACAACCGCCATTTTTACAGACTCGAACATCATGGATTGTGACCCCCTTGGCTACCCCATATGAACTGCCCCCTAAAGTGCCGGCAACATGTGTTCCATGGAAATCAGTGGGGACCGAAATATTCGTGTTATAAATCACATCACGCCCGGCACCCATTCGTCCTTGAAACTCATGATGGGATGAGCGAATGCCTGTGTCTAACACATAGGCGTGAACACCAGCGCCAGTACCGACATATTCATAGGCAAGATCGAGGGGGCGGTCCCGCTGGTCAATGCGGTCCAAGCCCCATGAGGGGGTTGGCGATTGAAAACCATCAGGGTGGATTATTACGTCAGGAACCACATAATCCACTTCAGGGTGTGCCTCTAAGTGTTTGACCGCACCGGGCCCCAATTTAGCAGCGAAGCCATTGATAGCGCGCTCATATGCCGCTTTTAACTCGCTTTTAATATGGTCCACCTTTGGGGGCGAATTTTGGGCGCGCTCTGCTGCCTCGATTAGGCGATTTGCCCTCTGCCTGCTGGCCTCTTTAAGTGGGCCGAAAGGGACCACTTCCTTCTTTTAAAACTACAATATACTGATTAGGAACGACCTGATCGCCAGAGTCTTTGTCGAATCCAACCGTACCCCAACAAACAACCATAACCAGTGAGAATAACAAAACTTTCATAGATCCTCCTCTCAAAAAATTTAAAATTTAATCCACTTTGGTTAATTCTAGATGCAATGACAAAAGAATATCAATCCGGGAAAACCCTGATTTTCATCCGGAAAACTACTGAAAACGAAGAGCAAGCGGACCGCCCGTATCTGTGTTCAGCATCACCGCCACACCCTCACCTTCTCAGGCAGCTGGAAAGGATGACCGTGAAGGAAATACCTGCGCTGCACAAGGAAGCTCCACGGGACGTGTTCATTTGCCGATTGGCACAGTTCCAGTAACGGCTCAAGGCAGGAAAATACAGCCACTTTGGAATCCCCACTCCTCGCCATTCTTAAAACGAAAAAGCCGCACCTCTTCTCATGAAGGCACGGAAGCTTTTTTTCGATGTCTTCTCCGGACGTGAATTTCTCATCCCCCACCCACCTCATCCGATTGATTCAACCAGATAGAGCTGGCCGCGATTATTGCCCAAAGTCGCCCTTGGTGAACCGGAAGGCTTCTGCTATATTGCCTTCATGATTCGCCGTGACCATATCATTGCCGCCCGCTTCAAAAACCTTATGCTGGAGAGATTTCAGCCGTTGGAGGTGCGCGTCTTCGGTTCGAGAGCCCGCGAGGACGGCACACCCGAATCTGATCTGGATGTGCTGGTTGTGGTCGAGCAAGCAACACGCGAAATTGAAAAGTTCATCAGTGACTGTGCCTGGGAAGCGGGATTTGATGATGGTGTGGTCGTCGTTCCAATCGTCATTGAAAGGATTTCACTAAATGGCCCTCTCCGCGAGGCGGTATTTGTAAAAAACGTCCTGATTAGCACCAATCTTCCGCAGTGCTGCGGAAGCGACGTATTCTGTCACGATTGACCACTATCTTCACGGCATTGCTACCAAGGAGGTGCATCGT
>Ga0265293_10002681_pt1 | contig 34857 bp, 29 predicted proteins | sample Munlanlewell138R_FD_192505 | JGI IMG/M metagenome (GOLD analysis project Ga0265293, IMG submission 192505) | Leachate microbial communities from a municipal landfill in Southern Ontario, Canada - Leachate well 138R | ecosystem: Engineered > Solid waste > Landfill > Unclassified | place: Canada... | reverse complement strand
CCACCTTGCCAAGGTGGATGTCGCGGGTTCAAATCCCGTCTCTCGCTTAAGGCAACTGATTTATTTCAGTTGCTTTTTTTTTACTTATACCAATTCTCTCTTATTGTTATGCTCCTTACTTTACAACTCACCTCTAAAAACTCAGATTTATAGATTTTACTACTTTTCAGGAAATTTACTTGTATAAAGCCATTTTATCCAATTATTTGTGGCCAATACTCCTAATAGATTACGGCCAATCTTGGTAATAAAAATCGGCCAACTTAGGTAATAAGTTGTTTTATTTCTAATAATATAATACATTAGTTGTATGGAATATCGAATAATGAACTATAAACCTAGGTACGCAGATAAGCTTCTTGTGGATAAACTTGAAGCAACTGGAGCTGTTCTTATCCAAGGCCCAAAATGGTGTGGAAAAACTACTACTGCTCTACAAGTTGCCAACAGTGTTATATTTCTGCAAGATCCAAAAGTTGGAGAACAAGCGTTGCTTGCTGCAGAGGTCAACCCCTCCCTTGTATTGGAAGGAAAAATACCAAGATTAATTGATGAGTGGCAGCTAGCTCCTCAACTATGGGATGCAATACGTCATGAAGTCGATATGAGAAATAGTTTTGGACAATTTATTATGACAGGATCCACTACACCAGTAGAAAGTATGGCCAAAAGACACACTGGAACTGGAAGAATTTCTAAGCTTTTGATGTACCCAATGACACTAAGCGAATCTAACGACTCTTCAAATCAAATTTCACTTAACAAACTATTTCAAGGTGAAACAAAAGTTGAAGGAAGAAGCCTCAAGTCTATTGAAGATGTTTCCTTCTTGATTTGTCGTGGAGGGTGGCCTAAGTCTATTGACTTATCTGAAAAGGTTGCGTTGCAGCAACCTTTAAACTATGTAGATTCCATTATTGATTCTAATTTGCCATTGTATGATGGGGTGCAAAGAAACCCTGAAAGAGTAAAAAGTTTATTAAGAAGTTATGCTCGTTTTACTGGCTCAGATGCAAAAATTACTGAAATACATAAAGACATCGTAGCAAATAACACAACTATTAGTTATGAAACGACAGCCAACTATATTGATGCTTTGAAACAGTTATTTGTAATAGATGCCTTGCCAGCGTGGAAGCCAAACTTGCGCTCGAATACAGCTATTAGAAGTAGTGATGTACACCACTATGTAGATCCTAGTATAGGGTGTGCGGCTTTAGGAGCATCGCCAGCAGACTTATTAAACGACCTAAAGACAATGGGCTTTTTATTTGAATCACTTTGTGTACGTGATTTAAGAGTATACGCCCAATTGCTTGATGGGACACTCTACCATTATCGTGATAAAAATAACCTTGAATGTGACATAATTATCCATTTGAGAAATGGTGCTTATGGTTTAGTAGAAGTAAAAATAGGGGGCTCTCAAATTGATACAGCAGCTAAACATTTAAAAGCACTTTCAGCCAAAATTAATACTTCTAAAATGCAAGAACCATCATTTTTGATGGTTTTAACAGCAGGCCAATATGCATATACCCGCAATGATGGGGTTCATGTAGTTCCACTTGCTTGCTTGAGTCCTTGATTTTGTCTCCTATTCTTATAATCTATTGAAATCTAATTCTAAATAAGTGGGGTCATGTAGAGAGGAAGATAGATTATGCCATCCTCTTTTCTTACGTCATTGGTATGTAACACATAAGGGGTGTCTAGTTGATTAGGATATTTTGCCATAAATTTTTTTAAGAGAGCTCAATGTGTATCTTTTTCCTGACTTCACTTCAATTGGACAGATGTTGTGTCTATTACTTATTTTACTTTTAGCAATTAGAAAATCTATTTTCATCCGAGATGATGCATCTTCACGTGATGGATTGGAATAGAAGTATAGTTTATAGCCACTAGCAACTAACATTTGAGCTACAATATTTTCTCCTAAATCACGTTTTCAAGGTTAACAAATCTTACTTTTCACACGTATTCAAGATTATCGAAATCTGTTTAGGTGAATAATGAAACTATAAGAGGATATTTCATGTTATTTTCTATGAACAGGGATATTATAATTTAAAGAGTAATTATTCAAATTACTGAAGTTATCCTTGTGAATTGTACATGTCTATTGGGAGGTTCAATTCTTAACTAAGCCGCCCTATTAGCTAAACTATATATTTCGATTATATTCGAAATTTATAGTTGAAATTAATTATATTTCAGTTATAATCGAAATATGATAAAAAGAGATATATATTTAAATAAGATTATAGATTTCAAAGATACTTCACAACTAATAAAAGTGATTTCTGGAGTGCGTAGATCTGGTAAATCATCTTTGCTAATGCTTTATAAAGAGTATTTGTTAGAACAAAGTATTGGCGAGGAGTCTATTATTTTTATCAACTTTGAGGATTTTAGTTTTAGAGAACTCCTTAGCAGCGAAGCATTGAACAACTACATAACTTCAAAATTGGTATCCAATGGAAAAACATATATTTTTTTGGATGAGATACAGTTGGTTGAAGGGTGGCAAAAAGTAGTAAACTCTTTAAGACTAAACCCTAAAAATGATATTTACATAACTGGTTCTAACGCTGCTTTGTTATCGGGTAGTTTAGCCACTTTATTATCTGGTAGATATGTCGAAATAAAAGTGTATCCCCTTTCATTTGGAGAGTTTTTAACTTTCTACAACCTTGAAAAGGAAAATTTAGTTGAGAGTTTCAATCAATATATGATTTATGGAGGGATGCCTGCTATTGTAGATCTCCCTAACAAAGAGAGTGTACGAAATCTTTACCTTATGGATATTGTTAACACTATTATTGTTAAAGATATAGCAACCATATCCCAAATTAGAGATATTGATCTATTAAATAAACTAATTGAATTTCTATCCTCTAATATTGGAAAGTATACTAATGCCTCTAAATTGGCAAAATATATTTTAACTACAGGACGAAAGAGCTCTACAGAAACTATTGATAATTATCTTAAAAATCTAGAAGATGCCTTTGTTTTTTTGAAATCTAAAACTTTCAATTTATCTGGTAAGCAATTAATGCAAACCAACAACAAATACTATATTGTTGATTTGGGTTTAAGAAATGCAATCATTGGTTCTAGTGTCTTAGACTATGGTTCTTCTTTAGAAAATATCATCTATTTGGAATTGCTACGTAGAGAGTTTATAGTAACCACTGGTAGGTATAAAGAGTGGGAAGTTGACTTTATTGCACAAAAAAAAGAAAAGCGTCTATATATTCAAGTCTCAGCATCTATAACTGACCAAAATACTTTAAATAGAGAGCTACGATCATTAAAAGCAATTGATGATAATTATCCTAAACTAATATTAACAATGGATAGGCTACCCTACTCTGATTTAGAGGGGATAAGAATTGTAAATATAATAGATTTTCTTCTAGATTTATAAGTAAGAAGCTAATGGGATTATTTACTAACCAAATCCTCTCCTACAAAAGAAGTAGATATCTGGTTAATTGCAACATCAATGTTACAATTACCCAGACAATTTATATTTAATATTTTTTTAGATATTTAGAAGGAAAGCTAAAGTGGAACTATTTACCAACTCATTGCTAACAACCAAAGAGGGATAACAGATTTTGAAGGGTAATCGATATTATCGCAAACAACAAAACAAGCCTCTCTTTATTCCTACAGCAACAATAATTATTGATAATTATTCCTGCAGCAGGAATTTTGGTGTTATAGCAAATTCATTTAGTAGCTTTAATTTATAGTTAATTAAGATTATTAATCTCATTAATAATGGCTTTAGCTACATCTATTTTAATTCCAGTTGCTTTGGCAACTTTAAGAATATCTTTTTCTGTGGGATTTTTCCCTTCCCCTGCAATAGATGTTGTATGCTCCCCACCTGGTCCATCACTGCGAACTAAATCATATGGTGGAGAAACTTTCCAAACTCCATTTTCAAATAAAAATGAGAAGTTTTTGGCGTGATCATCTCGATTGCTAATATAAATATTAAAACACATTTGCCTAAAAAGCTTTTCTACCTCACGATAATCTCGTGTGAGTAACATTGTGGCATTCAGCAAATCTATATAATCTAAAGAGGGGTATCTATGTGATGCATCCAAAGCTCCACTAACTGATAACATATGAATCTTTTCACCACCTTCCTTACGATCGAATCTTTTGGTACCAAAATATTTACCTTCAAACAGCTTTGTTTGACTCATTGATAAACCAAATTCTTTTGCTTTTAGTGAGGTTTCATACTCCTGTTTACCGATGTCAGTTGGATCTTGTGAAGATTTAAACTTAACAATCCAATCTTCATCTTTGTGTTTAATTAAAACTTTAGGTCTAGCCCCTCCAGAAAAACCTCCTTTGTTAACTAACTCATCCAAACTATCTGAAAATTCACCATTTAAAATTTTTTCACACTCAGCAGCTAAATAGTCTAAGTTATTACTACCAGTTTCAAAAGATAGCTTTGCTTCTGGTTGATATTCCAATGCGCCCATTGCTGAACTCCCTACGATTGCTAATCTATCTAACAACGATAGCTCTAAAGGGTTTATGTCATTTTTTCGAAGCATTCGATCAATTAGCAAAGCCCCCCATCCATCTGGAAGACTATCTTCAAAGACTCCAAAATTACCATTGAAAGGATCTCTGTTAGCTACAAAAACACGTTTTTCCAAAGGAAGTTTAAATGGTGAAATTGAAAACCCATTTGCTAACCACCAAGAGTTATATTCAAATGCACATAGACGATCTTTTGTTAATGCAACTTGCCCCACTTTCTCTTTATGGTAAAACACTTTTATTAAATTATTACCTCTCATTTAAAACCTCTTCAATTGATTGGTAGTTTTTTCTTTTAAAAAGAGAATCGAAATCATTCTCATAGCCCAGCACAACAGCAAGTTTTATCAATGAACTAAGAGAAATTTCCCCCAGTTGTTCAAACCTTTTAACCGAACCTAAGCTAACACCGCTTCTATTAGCTAACTCAATTTGTGATAACTTTGCTTCTTTTCTTCGAGTCCTTAATCTTTTGGAAATACTGTTTTTTATAGCTAACATATTATCTATTATAGTCCTTTATATTGTTATATAGCTATTATATTAGCTATTTACTAATATTTCAACTTGTAAATAAAAAGGGAGGCCTATTATTTAAAGCCTCCCAAACCTTTATTTGTTTGTTTCTTATTTTATCTTAAAAGCCTCTTTCCACCCTAGATCAATTCCTTCTGGGTAGCGCCCTAATTGATAATAGTCGTTTAGACCAACAGTTAAAACTGATCCATCTTTTTTGAGGATAATTGTGTGGCTTCTGCCACCTGAGACATCTACTACATCATCCAATAAGGTGACAAAACCTACCCCTAATGAACTGTTTTTATTATTACCAGTTCCATATTGACCGTGTTGATTACTACCAGCTGCTTTTAATCTCCCTTTTTCATCAATAATGTAGCTTGTATTTAATCCTGCTGCTATTTTTTCAACATCTCGGGCTACTGGAATAAAAGAGGTAGCCGATGCAACACCTTTATTCCCAAGTTGTCCTGATGAGTTATCACCAGTGGAATAAACTGTTCCATCATTTTTAAGTATTAAAGTAAAATTTGATCCTGCAGCAACATCTACTACGTTATTGGTAATATACATTGGAGAACTGACATTTCTTTTATGAACTAAACCCAACTGTCCACTCTCATTATTCCCAAAGCCGTACAAATCCCCCTCTTCAGTTAAGATAAAGGAGGTTTTAGTTAGGTTGGCAAAAACTTTTTTAGCACCACTGAAGACTTTTACAAACTTTTTGGAATCGCTGTAATCCCCTTTGCCCAACTGCCCATTGTCGTTTTGACCCGATGCGTAAACATCCCCATTAGATTTTACATACAACGAGTGGCCAAAGCCGCTAGCAACACTAATTACATTATCATCAATAAAAATTTTAGATTTTTGGGTATCTGTATTTTCAAGACCTAGTTGGTGGTAGATATTTCTACCACTACCATACAACTTCCCATCTTTAGTTATAAAGAGAGTGTGGCTGTGGCCGTTACTTAAATCAACGATGTTGTTATCTAAGTGGATAAATTTTTGTTCATAAGTAGATCCACTAAAACCCAACTCTCCGTTGTTGTTCATGCCAGTTCCGTAGAGGCCACTAGATTCACTAAGAACGTAAGAGGTGTAATAACCAGCTATTACTCGATCTTTGGCTGATAAGAGCGTTGGGGAGCTTGGAGTAATTGCTACAGGTTCTTTACTTAGTAAGTTAAACTCTATGGTGATACGGTTGTTATTTGGATCTTCAAATAAAGGCACTAGTGCCATTAGATAACTTTCTCCCCCTTTCAGATAAGTTGTGTAACTCTCTTCAAGCTCAAATTCGGGCCAGTTATCGGCAATTTGATCTTTCATATCGATTTCATCTAAGTAGATTGGAAAATAGAGTTGAATATCGTTGTGTGTTTTGTGTCTAATTTCATACTCACCACTAACTTCTAGTGGAAATTGAAGGTAGATAAAATTAGCATTCAAATTGAATGTATATGAGGGGTGAAATTTATCTAAAACAATGAAATCAAAATCAGCTACTTGTTCTTTTTTAGGGATATCACCATGTAAGATTATCATCCCCTGTCCATCGTGACGGGCAAAGTAGAAGTTGTTATCGATACTTTTTAAATCGCTAAAGAATTCAAAATCTCTAACTTTTATAAAATCTGATAAAAACTCGCGATCCCAACTAAGGCCCCCATTGTTAGATTGAACCATCTCATATAAAGCCACTTTAGGATTTAAAAAGGCAACAGAGATTAAATTGTCGTTGTTTATAGCGACGTGAATTGAAACAGCAGCACTTTGTGTTGGAGAGATATAATCATCTTCATAAATCACAGATGCTTTAACATTTGTTTTTAAGGCATCCTCTATTTTATAAACAACTACCCCTTTTTCAGTAAAAGAACCAATAATAAGTTTATTTGGATCGTATGCATCTACATCAAATGAGAGCTTTCCCCCAGTAGTTGAATTAATTCTTGTAATTTGCCAGGAGGCTCCCCTATCTGTAGAGATTCCCACCTTAATAGAAAATCTGTCGTTGTTATCTTGATAAACTGTATAAAGATTTCCATGTTTATAAACTAAAGAGGGGCTGTAGCCAGTAGAGTTAGAATCTGTTCTTCCAGTAAATTTATTTCTTATAGTGTAGGAGGCGCCATTGTTGGTAGAAAATGCATAGTTGTAATCCCAAAAGCGGTTGTGGCGGTGAAACAATAAGTGAATTGTGTTTTGATCATCAATTACAACTCCACTAATAGAGGCCTCCATATTAGTTGGTGTTAGAGTTGTTGGTTTACTAAAAGTGTCTGATCCATCTAATGAAGTTACTGTGTAGATTTTTTGTCCATCTTGGTAGGCAATAACAACCATATCATCTTTAATGGCCATCCCTTGAATTAAACCTTTATTAACTGTGTCAACTTTGGTCGTTTCCCAATTTTCTCCATCCTCACTTTTAATTAAACGGATGGTGTTATCATTGGCTGTGTAAGAGACAATAAATGTATCGTTACTTTTACCAATAAAGGTGCGTGTCCCTTTAGCAACTAAGGCATCATTATTTAATTCGGTGGAAATAATTGAAAAATAGGCCCCAAATAGATTTAGTGTTGTTACTAAGAGTAAAATGAAGACAACTAAGATCCCTCTTCTCATCACAGACTCCTTTAGTGAATATTAAAAAGTGCATCGACACAGGTGTTAAGAATCTGCAATATTGTTAATTAATGTGTAGTTGCTCTCTTTTTTACTATTTTATATTTAAAGGGAGGTGATGGTATAAGTCAAATGAAATGTAGAATAAGAAATTAAAAGGACCTTTAAAGCATTAGGTTGCTATTTATTTTCACTTTCTATTAATAAATTTTCCATAAATTGAAGATTTAAAGCTATGTTATTTATCGCACTTAAAGTTTGCAACTCTTCTTCTAAAAATGTATTTTCTTTTAGAGGGAAAGTTAATGTGTTTAAATCATCAATATTTTTATAAAGATCATCAGCAGGAATTCCAAATAGAGATGATAATTTATCAACTATATTTGTTGTAATAATGTGCTCACCATTTTCAATTTTTGAAACTAAAGTTTTTTCAACTTTTAAAAAACTAGCAAGTTGACTTTGACTTAAACCATTACCTTCTCGAAGCAGCTTGATATTTTTACTTAAATTAGACATTGTTTTTTGCCTATATAGTGTATCATAACACCTGCTTATAATTTTTAAACTTTATTATCAAATTTATTAAAATACAAATATCGGGAAAGCTTTCCTTTATTTTATATAAATTCAAGGAATTTATTCCTTGATTTAATGTTAATCCTCTATTATCTTTATATTTAGGAGCCAACTATGGTAAAAAGGGCAATTGAAAGTAATATCTTAAAACGTCTTAATGATGAGAAAGTAATTATTATTTATGGAGCTCGACAAGTTGGGAAAACTACCCTTTTAAAAAAAATATTTGAGAATATTGAAGATGTATTGTGGCTAAATGGTGATGAAAATTACACTCACCTTTTATTAGAAGATGCTAATAGAGATCGCTTTAAAACACTTATTGGAAATAATAAGTTTTTAGTAATCGATGAAGCTCAAAGAATAGAGAATATTGGACTTAAGTTAAAAATTATTCATGACACTATTAAGGATGTAAAAGTTGTTGTTAGTGGAAGCTCATCATTTGTATTAGCAAATTCAATAAATGAGCCTTTAACTGGCAGAAAATGGGAGTTTCAATTGCACCCTTTCTCATTTGAAGAGTTGGTATCAAATACAAATCTTTTAAAAGAAATTACTTCATTAGAGAGGCGACTTTTATTTGGAAGTTATCCTGAAGTAGTAACTAAAAGTGAAGATGCTAAAGCTCTATTAATTCAATTAAGTTCCAGTTATCTATACAAAGATGTTTTAGAGTTTGAGAAATTGTTAAAGTCAAATAAGTTAAGCAACCTTCTTACTGCCCTTGCTTTTCAGATAGGAAGTGAAGTCTCTTTATCAGAATTAAGTAGGTTAATTGGTCTAGATGTTAAAACTGTTGATAAATACTTAGCAATATTAGAAAAAAGTTTTGTGATTTTTTCAATTCCCTCCTTTTCTAGAAACTTAAGAAATGAGATTAAAAAAGGAAAGAAATATTACTTTTGTGACATTGGTATCAGAAATGCCCTAATCAATCAGTTTGCACCTCTTACTAGTAGAAATGATGTTGGACAGTTGTGGGAAAACTACTTAATGAGTGAAAGACAAAGGTACTTATCTAATAACAATATTTATTGCTCATCTTATTTTTGGCGAACTCACAGCCAACAAGAAATTGATTATATAGAGGAGCGTGATGGAGTATTATCCACTTATGAATTTAAGTTTGGGTCTAATAAGAGTGTAAAAAGAAATAAACTATTTGAAACTACTTATCCAAACTCCACTTTTACTGTGGTGAATAAAGATAATTATGAGAAATTTTTAACAGCTCTTATCTAGTAAAAAGCCAATAAAGGGCGTACACAATTCCTATTAATAGTAGGATTACTGGGGTAAATACTATAAATGCACTGATCATCATGGCTAAAAAGTCCCCCTTCTCTAGGGGAACTTTTTCTTCTTCTTTGTGCTTTTTTTCTATCTCTTCAACGTTTAAGACACGTTTAATCTTGCGTGGGAATAACATCTTTATCACTCTCTTTTTCACCTAAAAGGGGGTGGTGGCAAGCGACATAGTGATCTTTTTCCAACTCGCGCCAAACTGGCACTACGTGGGTACATATCTCTGTTTTATATGGACAGCGAGTGTGGAACTTACAACCACTAGGAGGATTAATTGGAGATGGGATATCCCCTTCTAAAAGTTTTATCTCATCTTGTTCTTCTTTTCTTTCAGTAGTTGGAATAGCAGCTAATAAAGCCTCTGTGTAGGGGTGCATTGTGCGACTGAAGATTTTCTCCGTTGGAGCAAGTTCAACAATGTTACCTAAATACATAACTCCAATGCGATCGCTGATGTACTTAACTACTGCTAAATCGTGGGAGATAAACAGATAAGTAAGATTTAAGTTATCTTTTAACTCTTTAAGGAGGTTAATGATTTGAGCTTGAATAGAGACATCAAGGGCACTTACTGCCTCATCACACACCATAAACTGTGGATTTAAAGCTAAAGAGCGGGCAATTCCAATTCTTTGGCGCTGTCCACCAGAGAATTGGTGTGGATAGCGGTGAATCATGTAAGGCGCTAGCCCACACTGTTTCATCACCTCCATCACATACTCTTGCATCTCTTTTCCATCTGCTTTAAAGAAGCGGTGGGCTAATAAACCCTCCCCTATAATTTGACCAACAGTCATTCGGGGGTTTAATGATGAGTAGGGATCTTGGAAAATCAGTTGCATATCTTTACGTAAAAGTCTCATTTCATTAAATGTTAAGCGTGATAAATCAATTCCATCATCTCTGTTTTGTTCATGCTTTTGAAAATCTTCGTTATCTTTAAAGGCTGCCCTTTTTTCAACTAAGAGATCTTTAGCTACTTTTAACTTTGCTAAAATATCTTGTTGTTTTTTATTAAGTTCACTCTCTTCTTCTTGTAACTTTGCTAACTTTTTCTCTAAAGAGGCAGTGTTTTTATTATCCTCTTTTGTTCGACTTATCTTTCTTTGAACTTCAGCAATCTCTAGCTTATAATCTTTTAACTTTTCATCAGTGTGGTGATTTTGAGAGCCTAAGTTATAGTAAGCCATCAATGGAGCAACAACCTCTTTTACATCATCAACGATGATAAAACCCCCAATGAGTTGAACTATATCTAAATAGGCATTGCGATAAAGTTTTTCAGCTTCAAGGGAGTTATTTAAAGCTTCAAAGATAACTTTATTATCTTTAGTAGTGTCATCTTTAATTGAGTTGTAGTACTCAGAGGCCTCTTTTTGTTTTTTATCCAACTCTTTTAAATGCTCTTTATGTTTAGCTAAGTTGTTTAAAGTCTCTTTCACATAAGAGGGAGAGAGGTTCTCTAAAGAGCGCCCGTAATAGAGAGTTTTTCCATCAGTTTGACGGTACAGTTGTAACAAAACTCTTCCAAAGGTTGATTTTCCACAACCACTTTCGCCAACTAAACCTAAGGTTTCACCTTTATAAATTTCAACATCAACTCCATCAACTGCCTTAACAGAGAGCCCTCGTTGTTTTAAAGGGAAGTGTTGTTTTAAGTTTCTTATCTTAAAAAGGATTTTATCAGTGCTCATTACGCTCTTCCTTATTTGGATAGAAACATCTAATTGTATGTTTCTCTTCCACCCTCTCTAAAGATGGGTGTTCGTTGTGACATTTTTCAGTAGCATATTTACATCGTGGGGCGAAAAAACACCCTTTAGGTAAATCTAGTGGGTGGGGAACTACCCCTGGAATAACTTCTAACTTTGTTTGCACTTCACTATCTAAGCGGGGAATTGAGAGCATAAGGCCTTCAGTGTAGGGGTGGTTGTACTTACTAGAACCAAAGATTGTCCCCACTGGTGTCATCTCAACAACCTCTCCACTGTACATAACAGCTACATCATCGGCCATCTGATTAATTACTCCCAAATCGTGGGTAATGAATAAGATGCTAGTTCCCTTCTCTTTTTGTAATTCGTTCATCAACTTCAAAATTTGAGCTTGGATGGTTACATCTAGTGCTGTAGTTGGTTCATCAGCAATTAGTAGATCGGGTTTACAAGCTAATGCCATTGCAATCATAACACGCTGTCTCATTCCTCCCGATAGTTGGTGCGGATATTGTTTAGCAACTTGATCAGGATTGGGGATTTTTACATCACTAAGCATCTTTTGCGACTCAATAGCTGCAGTTTTCTTATCCATATCTTGGTGAACCATAAATGCTTCACTGATCTGTTTTTCAATAGTGAAAACAGGGTTTAAAGAGGTCATTGGCTCCTGAAAGATTACCGAAATAGCATTTCCTCTAATTTCGTACATCTGTTGTTCACTTAAAGTACTTAAATCTGTCCCATCAAAAATTATTTGCCCATCGGCTATGTAGCCATTGCCATCAAGCAGTTTTAAAATTGACATTGCTGAAACAGATTTTCCACAGCCACTTTCACCAACAACTCCTAAGGTTTTACCCCTTTCTACCGAATAAGAGACGCCGTTAACAGCCTTAACGACTCCTCTCTTTGTATTAAAATAAGTATGTAGATCTTTTATCTCTAATAAAGGCACACTTTGCTCCTATCTATCGTTACTCTTGGGATCGATGGCATCTCTCATTCCATCTCCTGCCATGTTGATACTAACTGTTGTTAAACTTAAGGCAATGGAGGGAAATACCCATCTCCACCAATATTGACTCATTACTGTTGAATCGTTACACCCGTAAAGCATATTACCCCAAGTGGCATTTGGTTCGTTAACTCCAAAACCCAAGTAACTCAACGAAGATTCGTAAAGCATACTTAAGGCGAAACTTAAAGTTAAGTTAACCAATACTACTGTGATAACGTTTGGTAAAATGTGTTTGAAAATAACTTTCATCTCAGTTATACCAATCGCTTTAGCAGCAGTAACGAACTCTTGTTCTCGGGCGGCTAATATTTGTCCTCTCACCAAGCGGGCCAACGATGGCCAAGAGAGGAGTCCTAAGATCACCATGATCATAGATATTCTACCCGTTTCACTAATTTTACTTCCTATTATTGCACTAAGAATCATAGCTAGTGGTAAAAATGGGATGGCACTTACTACTTCAGCAACCCTCATTAAAAACATATCCATCTTTCCACCGTAGTAGCCACTAAATGAGCCAATGACGATTCCAATAAAGCCACTAATAATTACAGCGATAGCTCCAATAGTTAAGGTGACCCTTCCACCACTAAGAAGGCGACTAAATAAATCACGCCCATATTGGTCGGTCCCCATTAAATAACCTTTTAAACCCCAAGTGAAGATATTTCCTTTATCATCAATTGCATAGTTTTGAAAGTATGCACTTTGAACTTCCACTATGTTTTTTAATCTAGGAGAACGGGCTTGTTTGTAGTTGTCTCTACCCCAAGAGGCGACTGTTCCGTCGTTTAGTAGAGCTGTAAAGTGACCTCTACCTGCTGTTATTTGAACTCCTTTGCCTTGGGCATTTGAAGGGACAGTTTTAATGTCGTAATCATCACCACCCCAAACAACTATTTCACCAGTTGTTGTAACAGCTGCAGCAGAACGCTCAGTTATTGCTATGTCTATTACCTTTCCTTGAATTTCAGCTGGGATGTAAGAAAAGGGGGTCTCTTTAGAACTAAAGACAACAACCTCATTTTTGTTTGTAAGGGCAACAGCTAGTGTTGTATTAGCTGCAATTTTAGTAAAGGTCCCTTGTTTCTCTTGGGGTACTGGGATAGTAATTAAGTTGGTATTTCCCCAAACAAAAACTTCGCCACTTTCAGTTAGCGCTAAAGAGATTTGGTGTCCTGCAATTACTTGTTTTGCTTTTTTGCTATTTAATTGGGCAGGTATCATATTTAATGTAAATCGATCGTTACCCCAAGTGTGTACTTTCCCATTAATATCAATTGCTAAAGCGTGATCAAGACCTGCTGATACTTGAGTGTAGCGAATGTTATCAGGAGGAAGCTCTTTTAACTTTTTAGTTAATGTTCCCCACTGATAAAGTTTCCCCTGTTGATCTACCCCTACACCAAACACTGACCCCCCATCAATGCTAGCGACACTATTTTTCAGTTTGCTAGGGTATTTCATATAGGCAAAGGTTGGTTTTGTGTTTTTTTGAGTAGGATCTTGGAACTGAATATCCATTGGGAAGAAAATTGGCAATAAGAATACCAGTAAGAAGATAATTAAAAAGATATAAACACCCAACATTGCACTCCACTTTTCTTGGAAATTGCGCAACATTGTTTTATAAGGACTTTGAACTTGCTCCTCTTCTAAAATAGAGAGAGTTGTCCTTTTTTGTCCTAAAAATAGTGTTTTTAAAACATCTACAAATGTTGAACCATATTTTTTCTTGCTCATCTTATCCCCCCTAATCCAACTTCACTCGGGGGTCTGCCAACCCATACGATAAATCCATCAATAAGTTTCCAATTAAACTTAATACCAAATAGAACATTACCAGTGCTAACGAAACGGCAAAGTCTTGTTGATTTAATGCATCAATAATAACTTTACCCATTCCATTCCACAAAAAGGTGCGTTCAATAACAACCGATCCACTAAATATTGAGATAAACCACCCAGTCATAATGGTAATAAAAGGAATTAATGCATTTCTAAATGCGTGCGAGTAGATAACTACTTTCTCTGTTAATCCTTTTGCTCGGGCAGTACGGATGTAATCCATCCTTAGTGCTTCAATCATAGTGGCTCTAACATAACGAGTTAATCCTCCTAAAGAGGTAAATACCATAACCAGTAATGGTAAAGCCATGTGGTACATTTTATTAAAAAACATCTTTAAAGGAGTGCCACGCAATCCTGGAGTTTGCACTCCGCTAATGGGGAAGATTGGCATTTTAACGGCAAATAAGAAAATAAATAGAAGGGCAATTACAAAAAATGGTAGTGAATAGCCAATGATTGTAATTACTTGAACGCTACTATCGAAACGGGTTCCTCGACGCACCGCTGTTGCGATTCCTAGCGGTAAAGTAATTGCAAAGACCGGTATTAATGACCAGACGTTCAACATGATGGTGTTTTTCATTGGAACACCAATCATCTGTTTTACTGGCATTTTATAAGTTAATGAATAGCCAAAGTCTCCTCGGAGTGTATTGAACAACCAAGTGAAGTATTGAACGATAACAGGTTTATCTAAACCAAGTTTTTTAACTGCATCTTGGTAGCGAGCCTCATATTCAGCAGGCTTCATACTTGCTTTGTTTCCCTCTAGCATCAATCGAGCTGGATCACCTGGGACCGATTTGTATAGCGTAAAAAGTAGCACCGAGGCTATCAAGAAGACGACTACGATGTAGCCAAGTCGTTTCAGAACATACTTTAGCATTTGTAAAGCTCCCCTCTATGTAAATACCTAGGGCAACCAACAGAAGTTGGTGCCCTAAGCTGTTTTGATTTCTAATGTTTATTTACGAATAAACTCTACTTAACTGATGCTCTGATAATAGCATAGCGGAAGTCCCAAGTGGAATCAGAGTCATATCCAACAATCCTTGGATTGAAGAAGTCGTGATAAACGTCAGAATAGAGAGGAATGTCTGGTAAGAGGTAGTTCCATCTCTTTTGGAATGTAATCCATTTCTCCACCCACCCTTTTAGATCTTCTGGGTCGGTCTTCTTCATATCTAAAGCAATGCTTTCAAGTTCTTTGTCAGCAATGAAGTTTGTGTTGTAAACACCAAAGTACTCAGGATCGGTGCTGTAGTAGTACCAGTATGCTTGAGTTGTTGAAAAGCCTGTTCCTAAGTTGAACATGCCGTAAACTGGCTCATCAATTCCCTCTTTGTAAAGGTGGTCTAGTAAAACTGCAAAGTCTACTGTTGTACCATTGATTTGCATTCCAATCTTTCTTACTTCAGGAACTAACATTGTAGCGATAAGATCACTAACTGGGTTGTTAGCTGTATTAGCCCACTCGATGATAAGGGGCATTAGTTTGCCATCAACCATTTTGTATCTGATGGTATCTGTTCCCTTGCGGTATGTTCCTCCATCTTTGTTTAGTGTCCAACCGTCGTTGATTAACTCCTCTTCAGCTCTTTGTAAGTTGAATGGGTAGGCATTAAGCTCTCTATCAAGGCGATCTGCGTTCTCAATATATTCCCACATTGAAGCGCCATAGTAACCGTTAACGATGATTCCATATCCACCGGTGTATTGGCGAGCAAACTCGTTACGATCTAATGAGTATGCAATAGCTCTTCTAACTGCGTCAAATTGAGCAGGACCTACGTCGGTAGCAAAAGCAATTTTTCCATAACCGTAGCGTGGGTATGAAGTGTAATTAACAATACCTTGGTCATATAGATCTAAACCGCTGGTGATTTGATCTCCACCGCTGATACCTTGAAGCATATCGATTGCACCAGTTTTTAACTCATCCATCTCGGTTGCGTTGTTAGTAAGTTTAATGATGATTCTGTAAATTGATCCTTTAGCTCCATCATATTCACCAACGAAGTGGGGGTTTAAAACAACACTGGCTGTTGAGTCAGCTGGGTTATAATTCTCAAATTGGTAAGGGCCACTTGTGACCATTGGTCTGTAACGATACCCAGTTCTTGGCTCCATAATTGTTTTTCTTAATAAGTCAGCTGTGTAATTATCTGTTAAATAGGCACCTCTGCCATCATCTTTAACATCAACTCCAGGAGCAATTACGTGTAAGGGTAATGGTCCCACTGAAACTAATGAGAGGTCGAAGAAGTAGGGAAGTTCGTCAGCATCAATTTGAATTGAGAATGTGTAATCGTCAATTAATCTGATACCAGCAAAGTTCTTTAATTCCCCTGAACGGAATTTTTCGTAGCCAACATACTCTGGTCCTACGCCGTATTGGGCACCAATCTCTTTAGCTTGGGGACTTGCAGAATACAAGATATTAAACACATAATCTTTTGCGGTGATTTTGTGTTCATCGTTGTAAACTAAGTTCTTAGCAATGTTGAATGTGTAAGTTTTTGAACCATCACTATTCTCTACTGCTTTGTAAGAGGTGACTGCTGTTGGGTTAATCTCATAGCGTCCTTCTCTTGTCCAAGAAACAGTTTCGTAACCGCCCATTAATCCTTTGAGGTAGGCGTTGGTTGCACTGTTAGTCCAACCGTCGAAAAAGTTTTCATCAAGTTGGGTTGTTGAACCCAAGATTACCTGTGTCTCTTCTTGAACTTTCTCTGCTGTACCTAATGCAAATGCACTAGTAGCTACAAAAGCCAAAATCAGAAGAGCAACAATAATTCTTTTTCTCATCTGATAATCTCCTTTAGATTATTTGTAAGTGGCGTCTATTCTAATAAACTTCTCATAATAAGTCAAAAATATTTCCCCCATTTGATTAAAATATCTTCAACTATCCACTCTTAGCCCTTTAATGTTAATTAATTTCTCCCCTACATTGTCATATTTACCACCTTTACCAATGCCAATTTGTACTATAGTATGAGTTCGTCGACTCATTGTTATGAGGACGAAGAATATTAAGATGAAAATTAGAGTAGATTTATTAGATTTAATTCACAAACTTAGGGCTATTTTAACTCGTAAACAAAAACAAAAAAGTATTTCACTTCTGTTTTTGTTTATTTTTATGTCTTTGTTCCAAGTTGTTGGGGTAACGGCAATCTTTCCCTTTATGAATATGGTTGTCGATCCCACCCTAGTTGAATCACAAAAAATCTTAAACTTTTTGTACACCTCTTTAAATTTTAGTTCAAGAAATGCCTTTATCCTCTTTTTGGGAATTGGGCTGTTTGTCCTAATTGTCTCTAGCAATATTTTGCAAGCTTTTACAGTGTGGATGCGAACTAAGTTTGTTATGGGGCTAAACCATGAACTTTCTACCTATTTACTTAAAGTGTATCTTTCTAAAGATTACCCATTCTTTTTAAACAGAAACACCTCAACTTTAGGTAAAAACCTTTTAGCTGAAGTTTATCAATTAACCAACGGTCTACTGATGCCCCTTTTTGATATGGCAGTTAGTGCTTTAGTTGTTATCACTTTAGTTATTGTTTTATTAGTTAGTGATTTTGTTTCTGCCTCCATTGTCCTATTTGTCTTAGGTGGGTTTTATCTTTTTATAAACTTCAAAGTTCGAAGAAAAGTTAAACAGATGGGGCAAATTCGTTTAGAGGCAAACAAAGGACGTTATAAAATAACAGGAGAGTCTTTGTCGGGAATTAAAACTACTAAAGTATTTGGTCGAGAGAAGTTTTTCATGGACCACTTTGGTGTTTTTTCCAACAAGTTTACCCGCACTGAGGTAAATATGAGGACAATTAACCAAGTTCCTCGCTACTTATTAGATGCTTTAGCTTTTGGTTCAATTGTTTTATTAGTTGTCTTTTTAACAATAAGCACCGGAGATGCTGCCAAAGTTATCCCAATTGTTTCACTTTTTGCTTTTGCTGGATATAGATTGCTACCTGCGATGCAAGAACTTTTTAGCTCTGTTACTCAAATCTACTTTAACCAAGCTATTTTAGACTCACTTTATCACGATTTGAGTCAAGATCGTTCCGCAGAGTTTGGTAAAAATGATTATGAACCTATGGAATTTAATAGTGAAATTGAACTTAAAAATATAAGCTTTTCTTACCCTGAAACTACTATCACAGTTTTAAAAAATCTTTCAGTAACAATAAAAAAGAACTCTACTGTTGCCTTTGTTGGTTCTACTGGCTCGGGTAAAACTACCTTAATCGATATCTTACTAGCCTTATTGGAACCACAAGAAGGAAATTTAATTGTTGATGGAAATACAATTACAAAAGAGAACAAACGGAGTTGGCAAAAAGCAATTGGCTATGTCCCTCAAGATATCTTTTTAAGTGACGATACAGTACTTCGTAACATCGCCTTTGGTGTTTCTGATGATAAAATTGATTATGATAAGGTTGTTAGATCTGCAAAAATAGCTGCTTTAGATACATTTATCACCACCCAAATGGAAAATGGGTATGAAACTCTCATTGGAGAGAGGGGTATAAGACTTAGTGGAGGGCAGCGCCAACGCATTGGGTTAGCTCGAGCTTTATACGATAACCCTCCGCTGTTAGTTTTAGATGAGGCAACAAGCTCACTCGATGGAGTTACAGAGACTGCTGTAATGGATGCAATTAAAAGTGCCTCAGTTGATCGTACGGTAATAATGATTGCCCACCGCCTCACCACTGTTAAAGAGGCCGATTGTATCTACTTTATGGAAAAAGGGAACATTGTTGATAGTGGCACTTATGATGAACTTATTAAGCGTAACGCCACTTTTAGAGATATGGCTAAACAATAGTCTCTCCCCTCGCAATTTTAATCTCTTTTTGGTATAGTTGCTTCGGTCCTCCCTTGCCACTTGGTTAAGGGATGTTTACTATAGAGTATTAAAATTATGAAAGAGGAATTAATGATGATAAGTGAACAAAAGATTAAAGAAGTTGAAAATTCTGCAGTTGAGTTGGCTATAACTGTAAAAAAAGAGTCTCTAAGTGACTCTTATACCAAGGTATTACAAAAGTATAGTAAAACCTTACAACTTCCTGGCTTCAGAAAAGGGAAAGCTCCCACTTCAGTTTTAGAACAAAAATTTGGCCCATCGATGAAACAAGAGACAATATTTCAAGTTATTGATGAGTCAGTTCAAGAGGCTTTAGAGAAAGTTGAGAAAAAGTACAAACCCCTTCCCTACAGCCAACCAGCTTTAGTTGATGAGACTGTCTTACCTGAAGATATTGATAAAGATTTAAATTTTGTTGTCACTTACGACATTATGCCCCTTTTTGAACTTCCTACCTATACTGACATTGAAGTTGAAGTTCCTAAGGTGAAAGTTTTAAAAGCTGATATTGATGAAGAGTTAAAAAGACTTCAAGATCAAAACGCTTTAGTTGTAGAAAAAACTACTGCTATTACTAAAGATGACATTGTCACACTCGACAGCATTGAACTAGATGATGAAGATAAAGAGGTTGAAGCTTCTAGAAGAACAGATTTCACCTTCACTGTAGGGACAGAGAGCAGCATCTATAAAATTGACAAAGATGTTATTGGTCTAAAAGTTGGCGATAATAAAGTTGTTGAAAAAGAGATGGGTGAAAAAGAGAATAAAAAGAAAATTAAACTCTCTTTAACAATTAAAGAGGTTAAACAGCGCGATGTACCGGCCCTTGATGATGAGTTTGCCCAAGATGTTAGTGAACAATACAAAACACTCGATGATTTAGTAAAAGCAACTAAAACTAAGTTGGAAGAGAGTGTTGAGAACAAACTAAAAGCAGTTAAATTAGAGCGCTTAGTTGATAAGATGTTGGAAAACACTAAAATTGAAGTTCCTAAAACAATGATTGAAGTTGAACTAGATTCAGCTTGGAGACGCTTTGTTAGCCAATGGGGTCTTAGTGAAGAGCAAACTTTGCAATTTTTAGAGATGCAAGGACAGACTAAAGAGCAACTATTAGATTCATGGGCCCTAGAGTCTGAAAAAGGGATTCGAGTACAACTGTTGTTGGATAAAATTAAAGATAAAGAGGGTTTTAAGATTGAAAAAGAGGCCCTTGATGCTGAAATCGAAAGACAACTAGGTTCTGATAGCGACGAACAAACTCGCTCTTACTACGGTGTTATCATTGAAGATGATATGAAACTTTCCAAAACTAACGATTTTCTATTAGAAAAAAACAAGTTCACCGATAAAGAGAATTTAAAATATAGCGAGTTCATGGAGAGTTAAATGTCCAATTTACCACGCGATATAAAAGAGGCCCTAATTCCTGTAGTAGTTGAATCTTCAGGAATTGGGGAGCGCTCATTTGATATCTACAGCCGTCTTCTAAGAGATCGTATTATCTTCTTAGGAGACCAAATTACAGATCACCTCAGCAACGTCATAGTTGCTCAGCTTCTGTTTTTAGAATCGGAAGATCCCACCAAAGATATTAGTTTGTACATCAACAGCCCTGGCGGTTCAGTTACCGCCGGATTGGCCATTTACGATACTATGCAGTATATTAACAGTGAAGTGCAGACAATCTGCTTAGGACAAGCAGCTTCAATGGCAGCTTTACTTCTTAGTGCAGGGACAAAGGGCAAGCGCTCTATACTCCCTTCAGCTAGGGTGATGATTCACCAACCTTGGGGAGGAGTTGGCGGACAAGTTTCCGATATCCAAATCCATGCCAAAGAGCTGCTTCGAGTAAAAAAATTGAGTGTTGACTACTTTGCTCACCATACAGGAAAGCCTGTTGAGACCATTGCTTCAGATATTGAGCGAGATTATTTCTTCACAGCTAATGAGGCATTAGAATATGGTTTAGTAGACAACATCATGGAGAGAGAATAGATGGCACGTAATAACAAAGTGTGCTCCTTTTGTGGCCGTTCAGCTAAAGAGGTAAAAAGGCTCATTGATGGTCCTGGAGTGGCAATTTGTGAAGATTGTATTAACACATGCAACGATATCCTTAAAGCCGATCCCACTTATGTTGCAGACGATAGCCTTTTTTTAGAGGAAATACCCACCCCTAAAGAGATTCACGACTATCTTAATGATTATGTAATTGGACAAGAAGATGCTAAGAAAGTACTCTCTGTAGCTGTTTACAACCACTACAAGAGAGTTAAATACAAAGAGGTCTTTAAAGCAGAGGGTCTTGAGATGGATAAAACTAACATCTTATTAATTGGCCCCACTGGTACTGGAAAGACCCTTTTAGCTAAAACCTTAGCTCAAAAATTACAAGTTCCTTTTGCAATAGCTGATGCTACAACTTTAACCGAGGCAGGTTATGTTGGCGAAGATGTTGAGAACATCCTATTAAAGTTGATTCAGAATGCCGATGATGATATTAAAGCAGCAGAACATGGAATCATCTTCATCGATGAAATTGATAAGATTGCCCGTAAAGGGGAAAATGCCTCAATTACCCGCGATGTATCTGGTGAAGGTGTTCAACAAGCTTTATTAAAAATCATTGAGGGAACTGAAGCCTCTGTTCCACCTCAAGGGGGGAGAAAACACCCCAACCAAGAGATGTTGAAAATAGATACTTCCAATATCCTCTTTATTTGTGGAGGGGCATTTGTGGGCTTAGATAAAGTTATTGAAAAAAGAGTTGCTTCTCATCAAATGGGCTTTGGAGCTAACTTTAAGAGCTTTAAAGAACAAGATGCAGCAACTTTATTTAAACAACTTCATCCCGATGACTTAGTAAAGTTTGGCCTTATCCCTGAGTTAATTGGTCGTCTTCCTTTACACGTTGCTTTAAACAACTTAGCTAAAGAGGAGTTGATGAGAATCATCCAAGAGCCTAAAAACTCAATTTTAAAACAGTATACAGCAAGCTTTAGAGTTGAAGATGTTGAACTAATCTTTGAAGAGGGGGCTATTGAAGCTATTGCTGAAAAGTCGATTGCCCAAAAAACTGGGGCAAGGGGCTTAAGGGCTATAGTTGAAAACTTGATGGTTGGAATTATGTACGACCTTCCTAGTCAAAAAGGGATTAAAAAGGTTGTAGTTAATCGTGATACTGTTGAGAAGATGAAAATGCCTCTCATTGAATACGATAAGGAACAAATAGCTTAAGTAATTATGTTTGTATATCCTGAAGTACCACAGCCAATAATTGATAAAATAAAAGAGAGCTCATTAGCTGTCGTTGTTGGACACGTTAGTCCCGATGGCGATTGTATCCACTCTCAAATAGCGATGCAAAAGTTGCTTCAAAAGATGGGTGCTGAGGTTCATTTAGTTAATGCAGGTCCATTTATTCGCAAAGAGATTAAAGAGTACGAATCGATGTTTGCCCCCCATGTAGATCAACAACTTTACGAGCGTAATCCTCTAGTGGTTATGGTTGATTGTTCCACCATGGATCGAATTGGCTACATTGCTGATGAGATTAAAGGTCTTGAGACTTTAGTAATTGATCATCACGCTAGTGGGGGTGAGTTTGATGGTCTTGCTTACATAGTTCCTAAATCTTTTTCAACTACGCTGTGTATCATGCAACTATATAAAGCACTCGATATCCCCCTAACTCAAGAAATTGCTTATCACATCTTTTTTGGCCTAGCTACTGATACAGGCTTTTTGCGTTTCATTGGCCCTTACAGAGGTGAAACTTTTAACCTCATTGGAGAGTTAGTGGAACTGGGAGTCTCACCCACTACTATTTATAATGAGATGAGTGGTTTTTCCACTTTATTAGAAAGAAGATTCTTAGCTACCTTGTTGTTAAAAGCCCAAGAGTATTTGGATAGTAAACTAATAGTAGTAATAGAGAGTAAAGAAGATTTTAAAGAGTTTGGTCATATAGAACGCCCTACTGATTCGTTGTATGGACATCTATTGAGTGTGGAAAATGTTGAAGTTGTCCTTTATTTAAAATACTTAGATGAAAAAAGTTGGGAAATTGGGTTGCGCTCTTCACACAAATCTCAAGTTGATGTTGGTCAGATTTGTGCCTCTTATGGAGGAGGTGGGCACCGTAAAGCAGCTGGTGCTACCGTAGAAAGCTCCTTAAAAGAACTTTTAGACTCTTTAGTTGTGACTATCGATAAAGCAATCTCTATGTAATTAAGTTGTTATTTGGCACGCTTGTTGCTTAGTTACTCCTTCTAATAAAAGGAGTAGTCATGAAAAGCCAATTAACCAATGAAGTGTTGACTTACCAAAAGATGGCTAAGTCTACTGTCAAAGCAAAAGCCCTTTATCACTATCTTTGTAATTGTTGTCGTTTAATTTTCTACACCTACCCTGTTGAAGTGCGCCTTTTAGATCAAGAGGATGCCTTAGAGCTACTATTGTCGATGGAGGGGCGTTTAGAACACCTAATAAACGACTTTGAATATCGATTCATCCCATTTGAAACTTACGTTAAAAAGGTTGCTTATTTACAAGGTCAGATCTTTTTAAAACTTAAATTAAAAGCTAAAAGAAAGTACAGTTCAGTATTTAGGACACTTGAAGAACTAGATGAGAATGTTGTAAGTGATTACGATGAAGTTGATAGACCCATTTGGGATGAGAGTAACCCTATCACCTACAAAATTAAAAATGAAGTTAAAAGAAGTAAAACCTTTAGAGAGAGGTTAATTCAACTGGTAATTAAATGTAGTGATGATTTGTCTATTCAACAACTTAGCTTCATTGCCAACTTCTTAGAGATAGATGAACTAGAGTTAGCCAAAATGATTACTAAAGCTCACCAACTCTCTGAATTTAAGCGCATTAGAACTAAAAATCTTTTAGATGTACGCAATCGCCATTACACCCGCACTCGCTTCTTAAAACAAGAAATTGGTATTATGGAGGCAATCAATGCTGATGCTATTTTAATTGAGAGATTAAAAGTATCTTTACAAAGAAGTGAAGAGAATTATGAAAAGGCGTGTGAAGCAATCACTAAAAGACCAAATTCAATAACCCACTCAACTTTAAGTAAGGTTATGGAGCTTCCTAAAGGGACAATAGATTCAGGGATGTTCAATTTAAAAAAGGAGTTGGCTAAGTTAATAGACGCATAGATTAAAATCGGCTATGTTTTATCTATGGAACTTCTTTTTGCTTCAAACAACGACCATAAGGTTTATGAGATAAAACAACTATTCTCACCTCATACAATATTAACTCCTAAACAAGTTAATACAACTTTTGAATTTGAAGAAACTGGGGAGAGCTTTGTTGCTAATGCCCATGCAAAAGCACAACATCTTTATAAACTAACTAACAGAGTCTGTTTTGCAGATGATTCAGGTTTGGTTGTCGATGCACTAAATGGGGAACCTGGGATTTACAGTGCCCGTTACGGTTATCATTTAAATAACCGTCTTTTAAGTGATACAGAGAGAAACAACTATCTTCTTAAAAAGTTAGAGGGTATAGAGCATCAAAAAAGAACTGCCCGCTTTGTTTGTGCAATTGCTTTGGTACTACCAAACGATGTTAGTTGTGTAGTTCAACAAAGTGTTAGTGGATATATCACATTTACCCCTTATGGCAAAGGGGGCTTTGGCTACGATCCTATCTTTTTAGTTGGGGAAAGTAATAAGACAATGGCCTCTTTAAGTAGTGATGAGAAAAATAAAATTAGTCATAGAGCATTAGCTGCTTTAGATATGATAAAAATAATTGAAGGATTAAAATTAGATGGGACAAATTAAAAACAGAGATCAAGTAAGAATTGAAGATACTTGGAAAGTGGAAGATTTATATCAAACTGTCGAACTTTGGGAAGAAGATTATAAAAAGGTGGAAGAGTACACCAAAGAGGCCCCTAAGTGGGAGAACAAAGTTGCTGATAACCTCTTTGAAGTTTTAGAGTTTTTAAAAACTAGCCAAATAATGTTAGAAAGAGTTTACCAATACGCTTTTTTACTTCATGCTTCCGATGGGTCTAATTCAACTAACCAAGCACTAACTTCTAGAGCAACAAGTTTAATTAGTAACTACTCAGCAGCTGTTAGTTATGTAGAAGTTGAACTATTAGCGATGGATAAAGAAAGATTAGATTCTCTTTTAAAAGAGTCTAAGTTTGATGAGCACAGAGTGATGGTGCAAAAGCTTGTTAGATTTAAAGATCATATTCTAACAAGCAATGAAGAGAAAATAATGGCAATGCAAAGTGAAATTGCCTCTAAAGCTTCTGATGCTTTTGGTGCTTTAACTAACGTCGATTTAGATTTTGGAACTTTAGTTGTTGATGGTAAGAGGATGAGTTTAACTCAATCAACTTACTCCCTATTTTTACAACATCCTGATCGTAAAGTGCGTCAAAGAGCTTATCATAAGTTCTACAAAGCTTTTGATAACCATAAAAACGTTATAACTCACCTATATGACTCTTCTGTTAAACAAAATATCTTTAGATCTAAGGTGCGCTCTTATGACGATGTTTTAGCTCAAGCACTATTTAGTGATAAAGTTGATAAAAGTGTTTATACAAGTTTAATAGAGTCAGTTCATAAAGCTTTTCCCCTACTTCATCGTTACTACGATTTAAGAGCTAAGGTTTTAGGTTTAAAACAACTTAGCCACTACGATGTATATGTCCCTTTAGTTAAAGATGTGAAAGTAAAGCACACATACGAAGAGGCTGTTGATGTTATTAGTAACTCTTTAAAAATCTTAGGAGATGAGTATGTAGATGTAGTTACTAAAGGGTTAACTACTGATCGATGGGTAGATAGGTATGAGAATAAGGGCAAAAGAGCTGGTGCTTTTTCTAGCGGTATTTTTGCAAGTCACCCCTATATCTTAATGAACTACAACGAAGATGTACTTAGAGATGTCTTTACTTTAACTCATGAGGCAGGGCACGCTATGCACTCTTACTACTCAGCTAAAAACAATCCTTTCCCCTCCTACGATTACACAATCTTTGAAGCTGAAGTTGCTTCAACTTTTAATGAGCAACTTTTAGCTGACTATATGATTAAAAATAGCAGTGACAAAAATCTTTTAGCTTATATCATTGGTAAGCAAATTGATGATGTTGTTGCTACCTTGTTTAGACAAACAATGTTTGCTGAGTTTGAGATGATCGTTCATCAAGAGGTAGAACAAGGTAAACCTATCACAGTTGATTATCTAAGAAGTACTTACAGAGCTCTTTTAAAAGCTTATTTTGGGCCAAATGTAAAACTCTTTGGAGTTAGTGATTTAGAGTGTTTAAGAATACCTCACTTCTACAGAGCATTTTATGTTTACAAATATGCTACTGGTATTAGTGCCGCTATTGCCCTAGCTAACAAGGTTATGAATGGAGATCAACAAGATCGAGATGATTATCTCAATTTCTTAAAATCGGGAGGATCACGCTATCCAATTGAGGCTTTACAACTAGCTGGAGTAGATATGACAACCACCGAACCTGTTGATAATGCACTGAAACACTTTGGTTCTCTTTTAGATCGCTTTGAGCAGTTGGTATTGACGAAGGGGAGCTAATAGTGTAGGTTTTCTTTGCAACGCGGTAGTGGTGGAATTGGTAGACACGCTAGCTTGAGGTGCTAGTGGCCGAGAGGTTGTGCTGGTTCAAATCCAGTCTACCGCACCTAATAACCCTTACTATAGACTTACTATAGTGAGGGTTTTTTTATAAGCATCCTCTACCTTAATGGTGTAACAAATTGGATCAATAATACCTAAACTTTCCGCTTAATACTTCATGTAATGATTGTGAATATAACATTGATATTGTTAGATTGAATTTAGGTTCTCTAAGAATATTTAAATAAGGAAAGTATTAAATATATTTAACACTCTCTCTGTTTTTTTAGCAAAGTGTAAAATTTATTTAACACTTTTATAAAGAAAAGCCCCTTTTACAAAGGGCTTTTCTATTTAGATTTGGCTTGTTTTAGTTGTCAGAAGCAATCTCTTTGTTTCTCTCATTCCAAAGTTTCCAGTTTGGGGTTGCCCAGTTTTTCATTACTCTAAGGGCTTTCTTATCTTTGAAGTCTCCTGTTATTTTTACTGTAGAAAGATTAACTTTCCATCTATCATCGGTAGTCCCTGCAAGGCCCCCTACCCAGTTGTAATTAACATAATAACGGCCAAAGGTTGCTATATCGGCACTTTGAAGATTTAACTTAACTTCATTCGCAATAGGTATTTTTTGAACTACATGGTAGTGGTAGTTTTCAAAAGGTCCATAAAGGGCTATTTCACCATCTTTTAAGCGAGAGTAATCAATATAGACGTGTAAAAAGCCTTTAAGAGTATATTCACCAGCAATTAGGTTAGAAGCGTAATAAAGAGTATCTAAACGACTTTCTGCATCAAAGTTTCTAAATTTGACAAGATTTCCATTGCTATCTTCAACCCATGGTGCCCATCCTGTTGCATTGGAGTTAAAGATCATTGAAGATTCTCCACCTGCTTCAACTTGTCCAACTTCAACTACTAACATTGAAGTATCGCTACGAGCTGGGGGCTCTACATTGGGAAACAGCCCACTCAGGGCAAAACACCCAGTCAAACTGAATACTAATAAAATTAGAATAGAATAGAAGACACCTTTTTTAATACGCACCTCCAGTGTTTATATTTTATGTATAAAGGAGGTTTGTCCATTTGTAAATGAAATAATTGATATAGCCAATCCTATAAACTTTAAATTTATATGATTGAATCAAACAAACTTTGAATTTTTTGAAGTTTGTAGTATAATAAGGTTATGTTAAAGAGAGAATTATATTTAGAAAAAATTAGAGCTCACTACGATTCAAATCTCATAAAAGTTATTTCAGGAATAAGAAGAAGTGGTAAATCTACATTGATGGGCCAAATTATTGAAGAGATCAATCAAAAAGAAAGAGTGTTGGTAATTAGTTTGGAAGAGTACGCTAATATTAAATACCTTGAAGATCCTCAAAGCTTTCATCAGATGGTTTATGATAAGTGTAAAAATGAAAATCTCTTCTACATTTTTATTGATGAAATACAAAGGCTAAACGATTTTGAGAGAGTTTTGGCATCACTAAAAGCAACCTTAGATTGCTCAATTTTTGTAACAGGTTCTAATTCTCAACTTCTTAGTGGGCACCTAGCAACTAGCTTAGTTGGCAGAACAATAGAATTTAAATTGATGCCGTTTACCTATAAGGAAGCTTTATTGTATTGCACTCAAAATAACAAAACCTTAACAATTGAGAACTACATAAAGTGGGGGGGTATGCCACAACGATTTGATTATGAGGATGAAAATGAGATTGGTAGGTTTTTGGAAAACCTTTTAGAATCTATCGTCGCCAGAGATATATTTAGCAATACTGCAATAAGAGATAAAAGACTTTTTTACAATCTTTTATCTTTTGTCTTAGGGGAATCTGGTTCTACTATCTCTGCCAAAAGCATTACAAACTATTTGAAGAGAAGTGATCAAGAGAATTCTTTATCTACGATATATTCATACTTAGATGAGATGGCTAAAGCTTACCTAGTTACCAAACTTCCTAGATTTGATATTGGAGGAAAGAAAGCATTAACAACTTTGCACAAATATTATGCAATCGATAATGGCTTTATAACCTTAAATCGGGGAGGAAGAAGGGATTTACTTAGTGGTCCTCTTGAGACTGTTGTTTACAACCATCTCATAGCCTCAAATTATAAAGTATTCATTGGGAAGACTTATAAAGGAGAAGTTGATTTTATTGCAGATGATGGTCTTGGAAGGTGCTATATCCAAGTTGCATATCTTTTATCATCGGAACAAACAATTAAGCGTGAATTCAGCTCATTTGACCCAATTAAAGATAATTATCCCAAATATGTAATTTCTTTAGACAAATTTGACTTTTCTCAAAACGGGATTAGACACCTCAATTTAGAAGAGTTCTTACTGGGAAAGGTAAAGCTGAAATTTGGACATTAAGTTGCGTAAACCACCATGTTTCTGCCCCGCTCTTTGGCGTTGTAAAGAGCTTGATCAGCAGCTTCAGTTAAATCGTACTCACTTTCAACTCCATACTCAGGGTAAGAGACTAAGCCTATTGAGATTGTCACTTTAATTTGATTAGTTCCAACTTGAACTACAGACTCTTCCACCATGTGACGCAGCCTCTCTCCAATGAACATCAGATCCTCTTTACCAGCACCTGGTAAAATCATGATGAACTCTTCTCCTCCGTAGCGGATAACAAAGTCCCCTTTCCTTCCTGCCATTGTAGCTATCTTAGCAATGTTGACTAAAACTCTGTCCCCTACGGTGTGACCGTAGGTATCGTTAACTTTCTTAAAGTGGTCGATGTCAAACATCAAAACCCCTAAAGGTAGTTGTGATCTAATTGCCCTTGAGTACTCTTCACTTAATCTATTTAAACCAAATCTTCTGTTGTACAGTCCAGTGAGTGGATCATTAGCAGCTAACTTTTGAAGTTGGCTATAGGTGATTGCGTTATTTAGTGCAATTACAAAGCTTTGAGAAAATAGTTCAACACTTTCAACTAGGCGATCTGCAATTACTTTAGAGGAGGCTATCAACAACAATCCTAGTGGAACCTCTTTATAAGTTAGGGGGACCATAATCACATCTTGAGGTTTAAAAGTTGCAATGAGGGTATCTAATTTTAAAGTCTCATCTAAAGTGACTCTTTGGATAGTTTTACTTTCAAAGTATTTAAAGAGATTTTCATTTTCTAAAATTGATTGCTCTTGGGTTAATCCTATTGAGTATGGGATGGTGAACTCACCCCCCCTTTCAATTATAATGCACCCACCTTCTGCTTTTAAGTAACCTAAAATGGCATTAACACCATTTTTAGCTAACATCTCCAACTCCAATTGGCTTGCCATTAAGGTGTTAAAATCTCTTACAGCTGACTCACTGGAGATTGCATCGTTAAGAGCTTCTAATAAAGTGTTAAAAGAGCGGGCACTTTTACCCAGTTCATCTACTGAGTCATCTTCAATTCGACACTCTTCACTGTTACACTCTTTTAAATCCCCAATTGATTTAGCTGAAACAATTTTTTGTCCAATGTAGGCCATTTTTTGACTAAGGGTATGAACTTTCTTACCAACAATGCTTTTAGCTAAGATTATGTTAATAGCGCTAACAATAACACCAGCTATGATACAACTTAAAACAAATTGGGTGGTGAGTATGTATGAGGAGGGGATTTTCATCACTAACATGAAAAATGGGAAGACTATTCCCACAACTAAACCAAAACCAATCATAAAGATTGCCAAATCGGTAAATATATTTTTAGTTATCCTCATCAAAATCCCCCTTAGAGGTAGTTTAGCAACTCATTAGGTTGATCAACTTTTGCGATTAAGTGCTCTTGTTGATCTAAAGAGCTATCGAAGGTGCCAAAGCCCCAACTAACTGCAATAAAATCTATCCCAACCTTTTTAGAACCGTGACAGTCGTGAGGAGTATCTCCTATTAGCACTACCCTATTTTGTTCTTGTTTTGGTAACTGTGCAATAGCGTTTTCAATAATATCTGCTTTAGTTAAGCTATTTTCTTCGTTTGCACCCGAAATAATAGTAAAGTAATCTTTTAGACCAAAGTGGCCTAAAATATCTTTTGCTAAATTTTCTGTCTTTAAAGTAGCAACAGCTAAGATGTAGTTTTTACTAGTTAATGTTTTTAGAACATCAACAATCCCATCATACACTTTAGCTTTGTACATTCCCCCCTCTTTATCGTAGTGCTCTTTATAAATCTCCATTGCCTCTTCTAATAAGCTCTCTTCGATATCATAAACAACCCTAAATGCTTCAGGTAAGGGGGGCCCTACAAAGCCTTTGAGTTTTTCATCTTCAACATCGTTTAAGCCCAACTTTCCACCAGTGTATCTTGCTGTTGTAAAAATACCTTCAGAGGTATCTAACAACGTCCCATCTAAATCAAATAATACTATTTTATTCATAGCTCTAAGAGTAAGAAATTTAACAACAATTATCAACGAGTATAGGTTATAGTTAACTTCATGAAGTATTGTCGCTATTTACATCAAAATAAGATTAATTGGGGTTCTATTGAAGATAATTTAGTTTACAAAATCGAAGGAGATATTTTTAACTCTTTTAAGGTAACTAAGCAAAGTTATCTTATAGATGAGATAACACTTTTAACTCCAACAGATTTTTCAAAAGCCATTTGTATAGGTCTTAATTATTCAGATCACGCTTTAGAGATGGGCCTAGAACTTCCATCCTCTCCAGTTGTTTTCTTAAAGCCCCCTACAACAGCTTTAGAGCCCTTAGGTTCCATTATCTATCCTAAGATGGCAACGAGGGTCGATTATGAAGCTGAATTGGCTATAGTGATTAAACAAAGGTGTAAAAACATAAGTGAAAAACAAGCAGGTGATTACATTTTAGGTTATAGCTGTGCTAATGATGTTACTGCCCGCTCCTTACAAGATCCTAAAGGGCAGTGGACAGTTGCAAAGAGCTTTGATACTTTTTTACCTTATGGCCCTTTTATTAGTGATGAAGTTGATCCTAACAATTTAGATATCGTTAGTAGGTTAAACAATGAGGTGTGTCAAAAATCAAATACTAAAAACTTTATTTTTGACACCTTTTATCTAGTATCTTATCTTTCTCAAATTATGACACTAAATCCTGGTGATATTATTCTAACTGGAACTCCTGGAGGAATCGGGCCGATGGAAATTGGCGATACTATTGAAGTTGAGATTGAGGGTTTAGGAATTTTAAAAAACTTTGTTTCTTCTTAGCAACCACACGATTTACGAACTACCAACTCCCCTTCAAACTGTAAAGTTTTAGCAACTGGTGTATCTTCAGCTCTTATTAGTTCAACAACCATCTTACCAATTTCTTTACCCATTTCAGAAAGGGGGTAACTAATTAAAGTAAGAGGAGGATCTGCTAATGGGGTCCATGGAGCATCATCATATCCAATAAAAGCTATCTCGGTGGGAATTTTATGGTTGTTCTCTTTAAGGTATTTTAATGCCCCTAAGGTGATAGCATAATTAGAGGCAAAAACAGCACGAGGAGGAACATCTAAGTGCATCAAATATTTCATCCCTTCAAAACCTGCTTCAATGCTAAAATCTCTAATTTGTAAATACTTTTCTTCAAGTTCTTTGTTGCGCTCTTTAATAGCCTCTTTAAAGCCTAGCAGTCGATCACGCCCTGTAGAAATAGTTTGAGGTCCTACAATGATACTTATGTTCTCATAACCGTGATCTAAGAAGTGTTTTGCTACGTTATAAGCTGCATCAAAGCTTTTAAAGCCAACTTTGTTGAATTTGTTACTTACAGGTATTCGGTTAAAAAATACTAAAGGTAAATCTAGGTTTTCAAAGTGGCGCTCTTCACTAGTTGCTAAAGAGACTATTAAAGCATCAATACGTCGCTCTAGTAGTGTTTGTAGATGTTGTTTCTCATTTTCCAAAGTTCCATTAGTTTCACTAAGAATTAATTGATACCCTTGAGAAGCTAAATAATCTTCAATACCTCTAACTACTGGAGGGAAAAAGGGGTTAGCAATATCACTAATTAGAAGACCCACTAAGTGAGTATGATCTCGTTTTAAATGCTTAGCCATGGTATTGGGGATATAATTAAGCTCTTTGACAGCTTGCATTACCCTAACTTCAGTTGCCCTTTTCACATTTTTAGTTTTGTTTAAAACGTGGGAGACAGTGGCTGTTGAGACATTTGCCATCTTGGCAACATCTTTAATTGTCGCTTTTTTTCTCATCTCATTTTTTCTTTAAGGCTAAAATACATTGAAGAGAGATCCTCATCACCGTAACCTTCATCCATTGCTTCTTGCATTGTATTAAATAAGGTTTCTAAAATTGCAAAACTTCCAAGTTCTTTAAAAACCTCTTTGTTGTACCCAACATCTTTAAAAGCTAGTTTTAAAGCAAAGTAGTTATCTTTGTAATTTCCACTAAAGATTTTGTTCATTAAAGTATCAAAACCCCAAGACCTTCCACCACCACCGTTAATATAAGCGTGCATTGCCTCTAAATCTACATCTAGTTTTTCAGCTAAGGCTACTACTCCACTACTAGCAGTAAGTGATAAAGCTGCTAAAAAGTTGTTAAACAGTTTTATAGTGTGGGCACTACCTATTTCCCCAGCATAAATCATAAAAGCACTAACATTTTCTAATAAGTTTTTATACTTTTCAAAGATCTCTTTTTTCCCACCAATGGCTAATCGAACTTTTCCTTGGTCTGCTTGATTAGGACCACCAGTCATTGGAGAGTCCAACATCTCAACCCCTTTTTCTAAAAGGACTTTCGCTATTTTTTGGGTACTTTCAGGTAAAGCTGTTGTAAAATCAATTACTACTTCAACTTTACTCTCTTTAATATCAACAAAGCCCCCCTTTTGGATAAATAGTTTTTCCATTGTGGGAGAGTCACTAACACAAGTAACTAATACTTCACTTTCACTAAATATTTTATTTAAATCATCTGTGATTTTAACATTGTTTTCTTTTAGATATTTAATAACTTCATCTTCTGGATCTATTTTTCTTTTATAAGCTGTAACATCATTTCCATTAAGAGAAAGGTTTTTAGCTAAACCTTTACCCATTGCTCCAGCTCCTATTACCCCTATCTTTTTCATTTAATCAACTCCTTGTGCCTCTCTATTGTACCATTAAATTGATAATTGTTAATCGACCCAGATTCTTTGACCAATTTCAAACTCATTAAAATCAACTTTTGTTGAAGCGCCCTCTTTTGGAGAACAAGCAAAAACACCAACTAAGGCCTCTCCTCTATAGGTGTGTAGATGGGCTATTCTAATTTTGTTCCAATCAGTTTTGTCCAAAGAGTACTCTAATAAAAAATCAGATCCTTTACCTTGAACTCTTAAACAAATTTGGGTGAATATATTGGTTATTAAAGTACGAGACCAATCGGAGTAGCCGTTGTTGGTAACAATACCCCAAATTTCTTTACCTGAAGGTCCTGCAGCAAGAGCTAAGGTAATCCAGTTCTCTTTATCAAGACGAACTGTTAGTCCCCCTTGGTCAAAGTTCTTAGTGTTTTTAATGAAGCAATTTGTTCTAACAAGAAAATCTTCACGCACCTTTTTAACGTAGATATGGGCATTGTCCCGCCTAAAGCCGCTGTGAGTTCCTTGCCATAAGTTAGTCTCAGGATGGGTAGTAATCTCTAATGAATTGTCACTAAAGCGGTGAGCAGGTTTATTTAACCAACTAAATCCACCTTCATCAAATACCATAACCACCTCCCCTTTGTTTTAAACTATACTTAATAAATGTTAAAATTGGCAACACAAAAAACATTTGTTAACTCAAAATACAAAAAAGCCACCGCTGAGGGTGGCTTAACTAAGTTGAGATAACTTCTTAAATTGCGGGAGGTGGTATTTTCCCTTTAAGAAGGTCCATATCCTCTTTAGTGAAGTAAATCTTGTGGTAAATTGCCCCAAGTAACCATGCTAAGATAACCAGTGCTGCAATTCCAATGAGTAGTAAGATCCACCCTTTGGTAATAATTGATGAGAGGAGGTACAACACTCCACTAATCACAGCAACTAATACTGCATAAGGTATTTGAGTTTTTACGTGGGCTATGTGGTCACTACCGGCAAAGATAGAGGCCATA
>Ga0265293_10002680_pt1 | contig 34864 bp, 27 predicted proteins | sample Munlanlewell138R_FD_192505 | JGI IMG/M metagenome (GOLD analysis project Ga0265293, IMG submission 192505) | Leachate microbial communities from a municipal landfill in Southern Ontario, Canada - Leachate well 138R | ecosystem: Engineered > Solid waste > Landfill > Unclassified | place: Canada... | reverse complement strand
CAAACCCGCAGGCGGACTCCCCGGACTCGGCGCCAAACCCGCAGGCGGACTCCCCGGTCTCGGCGGCAAACCCGCAGGCGGACTCCCCGGTCTCGGCGGCAAACCCGCGGGCGGACTCCCCGGTCTCGGCGGCAAACCCGCAGGCGGACTCCCCGGACTCGGTGCCAAACCCGCGGGCGGACTCCCCGGCGTTGGCGCCCCCGGTGGACTCGGTGGGGCCGCACCGCCCTTTATGCAGCAACAGCAACCCCAGGGGCCGTCTCCGGAGCAAATCTCTCGCGATCCCTTTGGCGCCGACACGCTGCCATCGGCACGCCCGTCCTACGTGCCCGATGGGCGCTTCTCCTTTGCGGCGGCCCACGACGACACCCCCCTGACCACCGCCGAGCAGACCCACAAAAACCGCAAGATGCTCTTCCTCGCTGCTGGTGCCATTGCGCTGGCGGCTGTGGTGGTCGGCTACATGATGGGTATCGCCATTTCTGGCCGCAATGAGCTGAACAAAGCCATCCGCGACGCCCTCATCGTTCAATACGAAATGAAGCAGCTCGCCACCCTGTTCGACGAAGTCCAGGGCGTGGTCAGCACGGCAATCAACGATGCCCAAAACCGCAAGTTCAACGAAAAGCACCTGGAGTTCCTCGCCGAAAAAGTGCAGGGAAACCCCTTCAAGGCCAGCCTGTTCACCGAGCGCAACTACAAAACCTTCGATCCCCTCGCCCTCCAAATGATGGTGAATCTCTTTCAAAAATGGGGCGAGATGTCGAACCTCATCGACGAGCACCGACGCGCCTCCATGAATGATGAAGACGCCCTCAAAACGTCCGGCGACGAATTCATCAAACTCATGAACACGAATTACGGCGTTATCTTCAAACGCAACGCCCAAGCTGGCGACGCCCTCGAAGCCGAACTCGTCATACTGGGCGCTGCCAACGGCAACAAAATCCAGGTCCAAGCCGACACGGGCAGCGTCGGCGACTCACGCATCATCTGGAACCCACAAGGCGAAGACAGCAAGCTCTCCAAAGAGCCCGAAGAGTACGTCGTGATCATGGGCCAAATGTCCAAGGCCACGCTGTTGAAAAACGTCACCCAGTCCCACTGGGAAAAATACGTGAAGCGCCTCACCGCCATGGCCGAGGTCCTCAAGACCATGCGCGAAGATCAGGACAACCTGCACTCGAAGCTCAACCTCATCGTCAGCCAAGAGCCCGTACACATCCTCGTGGACATCAACACCGAAAAAGAATTCGAGGAGTACAAGGCCAAGGCGAGCAAGGCAGCAGCCAGCGAATCCGACGAATAACCCCCCCCCATCCCCTCACCGCTCCAAACCCTGGCTCCCCCTTCCGCTCCCTCATCGACCGCGCCAACGGCGCTTGGGTCCCACGTCGATGTGCACGAAGTTATCGCCGTCATACACCCCCAGCCCGCCCTCAAAGTGGCTGTCCAACCACGCGCCAAGCTGACGCGCGTGAACGCTGGTGAGGCGAAAGTCCAGGGCTTCTCCCTTCATGTGGCGGCTCCTTTTGGCCACGTTGCGGCCTTTTTTGCCCAGGGCGTCGTTAAATTTGGGCGAGCGGTACCCCGAAACGATGTGAATCTCTGGAGAGGCAAAGTGCACCGCCGCGGCAATGGCGGTTTCAATGAGCACCGGAGCCAAATCGACGGAGACGCCAAACCCCCGGCATTGAAACAGTTCATGCAGGTGCGCGGGGCTCGGAGGCGATTTGTCGAACACGGGCAATGCCTGCCGGGTGTGCAGATTTAAAAAGGTGGTGAGCGGCGCGATGTAGCCAGTGGGCGGGTGCGGTGGACATACGGCGGGATAGTGCTTGTCGCGCTTTGGCGGTTGCTGTCCGGGGACACTCATGGGAAGAAGCCACGGCTGTGCAAAGCGTTGCGGCAACACATGTGGCGGTGTCTCACTGTCCTGCGCCGTGTCCTGCGCCAGCGCATCACCTTCCTCTGCCGGGGACGCCCCGTTCACAGACCACGCCACCAACCCGCTGCCACACGCCAAGAACACCCAAAGCCCCCCGAGCAGCGCCCGCAATTGCTTCGCCATGAAACGCCTCCCTCCCCCGTTCCATAGCGCCCTTCACCGGCCGATGTCCAATATCCATCATGCAGCGCCGGGCGACGCGCCACACCATTCTGTTCTGTTGGGCAGCCCCAGCAAAAGCGCGGGGAAGGGTATTGACAAAAAGCGACGCCGGGGTATTTTCCCGCTGCGATTTGCCAGCGCCAACATAGCTCAGCTGGTAGAGCAACGCATTCGTAATGCGTAGGTCCGGGGTTCGAGTCCCCGTGTTGGCTCCATACGAAAGCCCGCGTTTCTTCATCGGGCTTTTTTTCGTTTGGCTACGTCCCCTGCTCCCCGCAACGCACACCCCACGCGCAACTTTTTTACAGTCAGGTGAAAACCGGCGCTGTTTTTTTTCACTGTCAACGGCAAAAAGTTTACACAACCGCTCAATTACATGGTTAAATTTGCATACATATCCCCCAACATACATTGCCCGACGGAGGCCCCAACCATGCCCATAAACCGCTTATTCGCCCCCAAATGCGCCCCACTGCTTGTCATGCTTATTTGTGCCAGCGCCCTCATCGCCTGCACCAACGATGGCGACAACCCATACGAGGAATTCGAAAACAACGGCGACCCCAATAACACCCCGAACAACTGGGATACCGACAACAACAACTGGAACAACAACAACGGGAACAGCGACAACAACTGGAACAACAACAACGGCACCGATCCCAACTCCCCTATCAATAGCGACCCTACCCATAACAACAACAACGGCTCCGATACCGGTCTTCCCACCGATTCAATCAACCCCGGCGATTGCGACCCCACAGGGGCCACCACCGATATCGCGCTATCGGACGGAGGCATCCAAATCAGCGGGACGGGCGCCACGGTTATGGGCAATGTGCTCACCATCGACACGGCGGGTACGTATCGCCTCAGCGGCAATATGAACAACGGACAGGTGCTGGTGCGCGCGGGCACAGCAGACACCGTCAAGCTCATCCTGGACGGCATCAACCTGAGCAATGGCGCGGGCGCCGCACTGGTAGCGGTCAGCAGCGGGCGCCTCATTCTCGTCACCACGCCGGGCAGCCAAAACAGCATCGCAGACGCCAGCGCGCGCACCGACGGCATCGACGCCAACGGCGCCATCACGAGCCAATCCGATGTGCTGCTCTGCGGCGGCGGCGCCTTGGCGGTCAACGGTCGTTTTAACGATGCGATATCCACCAAGGACAGCATTGTCTTCAACGGGGGCACCTGGCACTTCAACGCCGTAGACGACGCGATACGCGGCAAAGACTATATCCACATCAAAGACGGCAACATCGTGGTCACCGCCGATGGCGACGGCATCAAGTCCGACAACGCAAGCAACGCGGCATACGGCGTCGTGCAAATCGACGGCGGCGATATTCAAATCACCACAACAAAGGACGGCATCGCGGCCAAAAACCAAGTGATCATCAACGAGGGCACCATCTCTGTGATCGCCGGGGGAGGTTCTGCACAACGCAAAAATGACGACATCTCGCAAAAGGGCATCAAGAGCACGCAGAGCATGGTGATCAACGGCGGCGACATTACGGTCGATGCCTCCGACGACGCCATTCACGCCAACCAAAAAATTGCCATCCACGGCGGCACACTGCACTTGCTGAGCGGCGACGACGGCATCCACGCGGACTACGAATTCGAAATGACCGACGGCGACGTCACTGTCGAAAATTCGGTCGAGGGCATTGAGGCCGAAAAAATGTATTTCAAGGGCGGCACGGTGCACGTGGTGGCCAGCGACGACGGGCTAAACGCCTCACCTGCTGTCAAAGGAAACACCAACGGCCCCTGGGGAGGTATGGGGACCTGCCAGGAATGCTTGCTGAGCATCTCGGGCGGCTGGATTGTTGTCGACGCTCTCGGCGATGGCCTCGATTCCAACGGGCACTTTGAAATGACCGACGGCACCGTCCTCGTTCACGGTCCCAGGATGAACGTCGGAAAAGGGAACAGCGCCATCGACTGCAACGGCAATTTCAACATGCACGGCGGCACCTTGGTGTCGGTAGACGTCGCGCAAATGCCCGACGAAATCGACGGGCAGTCCACCCAAAAAATATTGAACACCACGCTGAGCACCAACTACCAGGCCGGCACGCTCATTTACGTTGCCTCTTCGAGCGGCACGCCCCTGCTCACCTTCCGCACCGCCCAGCCCTGGAAAAAGCTCACGTTCTCGTCGCCACAACTGCAGTCGGGTACCTACAACGTTTACGTCGGCGGCTCGGCTTCGGGCGAGGAACGCGATGGACTCTTCACCACCCCCGTGAACACGCAGGGCACGCTGGCCCGATCCGTCACGGTCAACTAAGCGCGTCGCATCCCAACGCCTGCGCAAAGCCCACGCAAAAAAATAACCGATAAATGCCGTGAACCGCGCTACTGCGGGCGCTCTTGCAGGGCCTCCAGCCGCGCGTAGGCATCGAGAATTTCGTCTTCCAACGGCCCCACGCGCGACGTCACCCGGGCCACCTCTGCCGCGTTGTCGACAAAAAAAGACGGCTCGTTCAACAACGCCTCCAGCTCGGCGTGCTCCGCTTCCATCTCGGCGATGCGCGCCGGCAGCCCTTCGAGTTCGCGCTTCTCGTTGAACGTGAGCTTTCTCGGCCGCTCTACCGCATCTTTGGCGTGCGCGCGCTCGGAGCGTTCCGGTGATTTCTTGGGAGGCGCTTCCGCTGGCGCGACAGGCGTTCGCTGGGCCTGCCAGTCGTCAAATCCGCCGACAAAGGTCTCGATGCGACCATCCGGTTCAAACGCGAGGGTGCGGGTCACCGTGTTGTTGAGAAAGGCGCGGTCATGGCTCACGATGATGGCCGTGCCGCCGAATTCGGCGATGCGCTCTTCCAAGAGCTCCATGGTTTCGGTGTCGAGGTCGTTGGTGGGCTCGTCGAGCACCAGCACATTGCAAGGGCGCAAGAAGAGCTTGGCCAACAGCAGGCGATTTCGCTCGCCACCAGAGAGCACCCACACCGGCGTTCGGGCGCGCTCCGGCGTGAACAAAAAGTCTTTGAGCCACGAGAACACGTGTCGTGAATGGCCGTTGACCACCACCGCATCGCCGCCGTCAGGCAATAGATTTTCCATGACCGTTTTGTCGTGATCCAGGGTGTCGCGGGCCTGATCGAGGTAGGCCACCTCGGTGTTGTCGCCGCGCACCACTTCACCGCATTGGGGCGACAGCTCGCCCAGCAGCAGGCGGATTAAGGTGGTTTTGCCGCAGCCATTGGGGCCGATGACCCCCAGGCGATCGCCGCGGTACAGCACCATGTTCAAATCGCGGATGAGGGGCGTTTGCGCGTCGTAGCCAAAACAAGCCCCGCTGGCCGTCACCACGCGCTTGCTCGCACGCCCGGCCTCTTGCACGGCCATCTGCACCGCGCCTTGCCGCTGCCGAGTCTCCATGGCCTGCCGGCGCATCTGGATCAACTGGCGCACCCGTCCCTCGTTTCGCGTGCGCCGTGCCTGAATGCCTTGGCGAATCCAGGCTTCCTCGGCGGCCAAGCGCTTGCTGAATTTTTCGAGATGCACGGCCTCCTGGGCCAACCACGCCTCTTTCTTTTCGAGGTAGGCATCGTAGCGCCCGGGCCAGCTCGTCACCGCGCCGTTGTCTATGTCGACGATGCGCGTCGCCAGGCGCTGCAAGAACATGCGGTCGTGGGTCACGAAGACCAGGGTCCCCGAAAAGCGCAGCAAAAAGTTTTCGAGCCAAACGATGGCGTCCAAATCCAGGTGGTTGGTGGGCTCGTCAAGCAACAGCACATCGGGCGCCAGGGCCAGGGCCTGGGCCAACAATACGCGTCGCTTTTGCCCGCCGGACATCTGCGCCACCGGGGCCTCTGGCGTGAGTCCCATGCGCGAAATCATCTCGTTCGCCCGCACCTGGGCCAGGGCCGCCACCTCGCCTCCCGCCTGTTGTGCCAACGCGGAGACCACCTCCAAACAGGTACCCGCAAGCGCGTCCGGGATGTTTTGCGGCATGGTGGCCACGCGCAGTCCCGCAGCGCGAAAGACCTCGCCGCGATCGGGCGAGATTTCGCCCGCGAGCAATTTGAGCAAGGTGGTCTTGCCGCTGCCATTGCGCCCCACCAAGCAGATACGCTCCCCAGCCTCTACGTGCAGTTGTACGTCTTCGAGGAGCGGAGGGTGCCCGAAAGAGAGCGTGACGTCGCGCAGTGAGATTAGGGACATGGACGGTGGCGCCAGAGCGGGGGTGGCGATTGGCGCATTATTTCAAGCGCGACTTGAGGATGGCGGCGTGGGCGCGCAGGCGCACGGCGTTGATGCGGATGAAGCCTTCGGAGTCCTTTTGGTTGAAGCCACCGGACACGTCCATGCTCGACAGCTCCTGGTCGTACAGCGAGCTGGGGCTGGTGCGGCCAATGACGTACACCCCGCCTTTGTAGAGCTTCAAGAAGACTTCGCCGTCGATGAGCTCTTGGCTCTTGTTGATGGCCGACATGAGAAAATCCATCTCCGGGCTGAACCAGAAGCCGTTGTAGACGAGCTCGGCAAACTTGGCCGACAGCATGTCGCGCAGGCGCATGACTTCGCGGTCCATGGCGATGCCCTCGATGTCGAGGTGCGCTTCGCGCAGGATGGCGCCGCCGGGGGTTTCGTACACGCCGCGGGACTTGAGCCCCACGAAGCGGTTTTCGACGATGTCGATGCGGCCGATGCCATTGGCGGAGCCCAACTCGTTGAGATAGAGGAACAGCTCAAGGGGATCGGTTTTTTCGGTGCCGTCGTCTTGGTTGGTCACCTTCACCGGCACGCCGTCTTTAAAGGTTATGGAGATGCGCGTGGCCTTGTCCGGCGCGTCTTCGGGGTCCACCGTGCGGCTGTACAAATCCTTGGGGGGCTCGAAGTCGGGTTCCTCCAACACGCCGGCTTCGTGGCTGATGTGCAGCAGGTTGTCGTCCTCGCTGTAGGGCTTGGCCAGGGTGGATTTGATTTCGATGCCGTGCTTTTGGCAATAGGCGATCATGTCGGTGCGGCCGCGAAATTCGCCCAAGAACTCTTCCATCTTCCAGGGGGCGATGATTTTGATGTCCGGCGACAGCGCGTAAAAGGTTAGCTCAAAGCGCACCTGGTCGTTGCCCTTGCCCGTGGCGCCGTGGGCCACATAAGCCGCGTTTTCTTTTTCGGCGATCTCGATGTGGCGCTTGGCGATGAGGGGACGGGCGATGGCGGTGCCGAGCAAGTAGCGGCTCTCGTAGATGGCGTTGGCCTTGAACATCGGAAAGATGTAGTCGGTGACCAACTCCGCTTGCAGATCTTCGACATAAACCTTGCTGGCGCCAATTTTTAATGCCTTGGCGCGCACCGCGTCGAAGTCTTCGATTTGACCGACGTCGGCCACGTAGGCGATGACTTCGTATCCCTTTTCGAGCAACCACTTGAGAATGACCGAGGTGTCGAGACCGCCGCTGTAGGCCAACACCACTTTTTTGTTGTCCGCAGTACCCATGTTTTTCTCCTGATAAAAGGCGCGCCCTCTGCTTGGGGCGCCGGTGATTCGAACGTCATGTACTCAAATGCCACGGCACAATAGAAGTCAATTAGTTTGCGCGATTGATGACTGGGACGCGGGCTCTACTGCACCCCTGCTGCCCCTGCTGGGGACCTCACCGCTAGGAGCGCACGCGGAGAACCCGTTGTCTCGCCAGGGACAGCAATGCGTCGCGTTGGTTGGCGGCGGGATCGCGCAGCACTTCAGCGAGCAACGCGCGCAGCAGCTCACCGATTTGGGGGCCCGGCGGCAATGACAATTCCTGCATCAGCGCTGTGCCGGTCACCGCCAACTCGGCAATGGAGAGCGGGGCGCCCTGCACATCGGCACTCAACAGCCGCGTGCAAACCCCCTCAACAACGCGCGGCATTGGCGCATCTTGGGTGCGGGACCAGGCGCGCAGCAGATCGCAATAATCGCTTAGGTATTCGCGTTGCACCGCGCTGGCCAAGGCGCGCAGCGAAGCGATGTCGGCGGTTGTTTCGCCGCGTGGCAACCCAAAGATTTGCAGCAGGTGCGACGTGTGCTTTTGCGTTTTCCGATCGAAGCGAAATGACGTCAGCCAAGCGCTCAGCGCCGCATCGTAGGGCAGCGACAACAAAAGCGCCGACAGGCGCAGGGCCAGGGAGCGCGGTGGCACTTCGTCGAGCCGCTGGGCCACGTCGCGGTGCAGCTCACCCGCGTCGTCGCGCAGGACATGCGTCAACAGCGGGCAGATGTGCGCCATGATCGCCGCGGAGCGCAACAACCGCAGCCCACAGGAAGGCTGCCCCCCCAGCAAGAGGCGCGAAAACTCGTCGCGTCGCCGCTCCACCGACACATTGGCCAAGCAATGGGCGCTGGTTTCGATGGCCCGCGCAGTCTCGGGCGCCACCGCAAAGCCGAGCACCGACGCAAAACGAGCCGCCCGCATGATGCGCAATCCGTCTTCGGCAAAGCGCTCTTCGGGATGGCCCACGGCGCGGATTACGCCCGCTTGCAAGTCGGCACGACCGCCAAACAAGTCGTAAAAGTCTTTGGTCAAGGGGTCCCACGCCATGGCGTTGATGGTGAAATCTCGCCGCGACAGGTCGGCGCGGATGTCGCCCAAGTAGCGCACCGCATCGGGATGGCGGCCGTCGCTAAAACCGGCCTCGGCGCGAAAGGTCGTCACCTCAAACTGCTGCCCGCGAAACAACACGGTGACCGTGCCGTGGGCGATGCCCGTAGGGATCACGTGAGAGAATAATTTCATGACGCGCGCTGGGGGCGCATCGGTGGCGATGTCCCAATCGCTGGTCGGCGCACCGCGGAGCAAATCGCGCAGCGACCCGCCCACCAAAAAGGCCTGCACGTCATTTTGGGCAAAATGCTGGCACAACTCGCGCACCGCTTCGGGGACATCAAATGAAAGAGAAATGGGAGATGATTGCATCATAATCGGCATGAATTGTTCGCGACGAAGTCTTTGGGCACCCGGTCAAACCATGGTACACTTTGCCCGCTGAACGCAAGGCTCCGCAACCACAAATGAACTGCTGCAAACGGGAGCGACACTTGTCTACAACCATCGGCCGTTACCAAGTACTGCAAAAACTGGCCCAAGGCGGCATGGCCGAAATTTTTCTCGCCACCGCCGACGACGCGCATCTGCAAAACCCCACCGTCGTCATCAAGCGCATCCTCCCTGAGCTAAGCGCCGACCAACGCTACCTCGCCATGTTCCTCAACGAGGCCCAACTCGCCGCCCAGATGCGCCACCCCAACATCGTGCGGGTCTTCGAATTCGGCGAGGACAACGGCTTGCTCTTCATGGTGATGGAATTCGTCGACGGCCTCGACTGCTGGCGCTTGTTGCGGCGCCTCGAGAACACCATCGAAGACATCGTCCCCATTGCGGTACACATCGTCCGGCGCGTGCTCGACGCCCTGGAATACGCCCACAACATGAAAGACGTCAACGGCCGGCCGCTGCACGTCGTCCACCGCGATCTGTCGCCCTCCAACATCTATGTGTCGCGCCAGGGCACGGTAAAGCTCGGCGATTTCGGCATCGCCCGCGTCGATTCCTCGCGCTTCCGCCCCATCGAAATCATCCCAAAGGGCAAGTACGGCTACATGGCCCCCGAGCAAGTCGAAGGCAAGACCGTGGACCGCCGCGCCGATGTTTACTCAGCGGGTGTCGTGCTCTCCGAGCTCCTCATTCGCCAACAGCTCTTTACCGGTACCAACCAATTGAGCGTCATGCTGGACATCCGCGACGGCCGCATCGAAAAGCTCGAAAAAAACGCCGAACGCATTCCACCGCGCCTGCTCGACTTGCTCAAAATTGCGTTGGCCCGCGACCCCGCCCAACGCTTTCGCTCCGCCGCCGACTTCAGCCTGGCCCTTCGCGCCTTCGAAACCGGCGCCTCCCTCTCCATCGAACAAGAGACCCTGTCACGGCTCGTAACCAAGGCCACCGCTGCCAGCTCGTCGGAATCCGCCATGACACGCCTCGGGGCCATGGGCAAGGAACTGGCCGGCCGCGACCTGGCGGGCACCCTGCACCACACCCAACCCGACGGCATCACCAACAGTATGAGCATCGCGCCGCGCGACGATCTCGACGAAACGCCCATCACCCTGGAGCTCGAACACTACCGCAGCACCGGTCGCTACTGGGCCCAACTGCCCGACGGCCGCACCTTGGGCCCCACGACCTTCGCCCATATTATCGAACTGGTGTACAGCGGGCGCATCCAAGCCGACACCCCGCTCTCGGTCGACGGCCGCGTCTTCCAACCCACCGAACAATTCGAAGAGCTGCACCGCCACCTGCCCGGCACCGAGACGCGCCACAGTATCCAAGCCAGCACGGCACAACAGCCCAAGAGGCGCGGCATTCTCGAGCTGGAATCGCCCCTACAACTGCTGCTGGCCATGGCGGTTGCCAAAGACACCGGCCTGCTCATCTGCCACTCCGACGGCCAACGAAAAGACATCTACGTGCGCGACGGCATGTCGGTCTACGTCAGTTCCAACGACCCCTCGGAGCTGCTCGGCGAGTACCTCGTGGCCAACAACATCATTGAACGCGCCGAGCTCGACATGGTGCTGGCCCTGCTGCCCAAATTCCACGGCCACCTGGGCGACACCCTCATCGCCTTAGGCTTGCTCACCGCCGTCGACGTACTGGAACACATCACCAACCAGGTGCGGGCGCGCCTCAAAAATCTGCTCCTCTGGCGCTCTGGCGAGTACGAATTCTACGCCGACATCAGCGTCCGCAGCGGCATCGTCGAAGTGCCCACCGATCTGTTCACCTTCTCGCGCGACGCCTTGTTGGCGCATCTCCACACCCTGGACGGCACCGAAGTGATTGAAAAACTGGAGGAATACCACATCTCCCCCGCCCCCATCCGCGCGTCCCTCATCGCGCCCCTCGCCCTGCCCTCCGAATTCGAATACATCATCGGCACCCTGCAAGAGCGCACCACCGTGGCAGAGCTGGTCCGCACCTCCGGCGCCGTGCCCTTGTACCTGGGCAAGGCCATTTACGCCGCCATTGAGACCGGCCTGTGGCGCTACGAAGGACCCACCCCTTACTGGCGCGTACCCGAGAACCCAAATGCCGACCAACCGGACTAAACCTGCCACCTCCACAAGCCACCCGAAACACCGAACAGCCGGCGCAATTCGCGGAAACGCCGCGGGAATAATGACCGGTTTCGCGCGTTCTTGACAAAGCAACACCGATTGTCTAACAGACAACAATTATACAAATCCAATACGTTAGGATGCAGTCCTAACCACAAAAGGAGCGCTCAATGAAAAAAACCATGTTGTTCTCGCTGATGGCGATCTTCGCCCTGTCGATGACGGCTTGTAAGAAACCTGCAAAAGCCGAAGGCGACGAAAAACCCGCCATCACTGAAAAAGTCCAACTCGACTTCCACATTATGTCCAAGTGCCCCTTTGGCGTAAAAGTGCTCGAAGCCGTGGCACCGGTCCTCGACAAGATGGGTGACAACGTCGACTTCAACGTTTACTACATCGGCCGCGAAAAAGACGGCAAGCCCACCTCCATGCACGGCGACGACGAAGTAAAAGGCAACATCCTCCAGCTTTGCGCCAAAGAAGTGGGCGGCACCAAGCCCTGGCTCGAATTCCTCAAATGCCAAAACGCCGACTGGCGCAAAATCCCCGCGGGCTGGGAGTCCTGTGCCACCAAGGCCCAGATCGACGTCGCCAAAATGAAAGCCTGCTACGAAGGCGACCAGGGCACCCAACTCGTGCTGGCCTCCATGAAGGTCTCCGAAGAGAAAAAAGCCACCGGCAGCCCCACCATCTACTTGGCCGATGAGCGCTACTCCGGCGGTCGCACCGAAGCGGCCTTTGCCCGCGCGCTCTGCGGTAAGTTTCAAGGCGCCAAGCCCGAGTACTGCACCGACATCCCCGAGCCGACCAAAATCCCCGTGACGGTCATCGGCGATCAGCGCTGCAAAGCCCAGGGCTGCGATCCGCGCCGTTTTCTCTCCTTCATCAGCAACACCTTCGAAGGCGCCGAAGTCACCACCCTCGACTGGGCCGACGAAAAGGCCAAGGCCCTCTTTGCCAAAACCGGCGAGCAATACCTACCGGTGGCCATTTTCGATGCGGCCGTCGAAAAAGAAGAAAGCGGTTACCAGCGCTTGAGCCGCCGCCTCAAAAAACTCGACAGCGGCGAATTCGTCTACCCCTTGGGGCAGTACGCCCGCCCGCCGTGGGATCCCAGCGCTGAGGTCTGCGACGACGGCATCGACAACACGGGCAATGGCCTCATCGACTGCGCCGACCCCACCTGCCAAGGCAAGAAGGTCTGCCGCGACGAGATCAAAAACAAAGTCAACCTCTTCGTCATGAGCCAGTGCCCCTACGGTGTGCGCACGGTCGACGCCATGAAAGAAGTCCTGGAAGCTTTTGGCAAGGACCGCAAAAAGATCGACTTCACCATTGAGTTCATCGGCAAAAACAATGACGGCGTCCTCGGCTCCATGCACGGCGACGGCGAGGTCCAAGAAAACCTCCGCCAGATCTGCGCGCAAAAAATCTATGGCGCCAAGTACAAATACATGGACTACGTGCTGTGCCGCAACACCGCCTTCACCACCAACCGCGGCAAGGAAGAGCCCGGCGCCTGGGAAGCCTGCGCCACCGGTGGCATCAGCGCGCAAGCGATCCGCAAATGCGCCGAAGGCCCCGAGGGACAAAAGCTGCTGGCCGATTCCTTCGCCCTGGCCGAGAGCCTGGGGTTGACCGGCTCTCCGAGCTGGCTCCTCAACAACCGCCTCGACATGAACGGCCGCACGCCTGAGCAAATCAAGGCGGCCTTCTGTGCCCAAAATCCGGGCACGGCAGGCTGCGAAAAAACGCTCTCCGTAGCCGCTCCTGGCGCCCCTGTTCCCGCGGGCTCCTGCGGCGGCAACTAATATCCCTCTCCTGCTCCCGATAATCCCTACAGCCTAATCTCACCGCGCCCGGAACAACACCGGGCGACACCGGGACAACGCCGGGCGACACCGGGACAACGCCAGGCGACACTGGACAACGCCGGAACAACGCCGGAACAACACCGGGCAGCACCGGGCGCGCCCATCTTGCGTGACGCCTGGCGAGAACGACTCTAGGATACAGGGGTAACCGCGCTGGGTTACAGGAGCGGCTTAGTACTGGGTGACGTCGTAGTCGTCGGGGAGATTGCGCGCATCGTAGCAAAATCCGATGCCGTCTTTTTCGACACAGGCGTATTCGCCGGGGGCATCCCACACTGGATCGTGTTCACCGATGCGGCAATCGGCGTCGTCGGTGCAGGGCTTGACGCAGGTCTTGGTCTTCAGTTTGGCCGAGAATATGAGGGCCGAGATCTCAATTTCATTTTCGAGCATCACCTGGCCAGTGGGGCACGTGGTCATCGCGTCAAAATCGCCGTACTCTGCGGCATTGCAAATCGTTGATGAGCCGTCGCAGCTCGTCGCCTGCAGGGCGCAGTATCCGTTGGCAAACCAGATGTGGCTGGACAGGTTGCCATTGTAGCTGCGCGCGCAAACCACTTCGGCACCGGGGTGGTCGGTGGGCAGGTTGCCGCAGCCAACAATGGGCCCGCCGTTGGGCACGGGAACGGGATCCGTGGGAATCAGATTGTTGAAGCAGGTCTTGGCCGTGCAGGCACAGGGATCGCCCACGTCGTCGCCTACATCCTGGGCCACGGGTTCGCTGTCGCTCTCCGTGTCGCCGTTTTCGGTCTCCGTGTCGCCGTTTTCGGTCTCCGTGTCGTCATCCGTGCCTTTGTCATCAGAGCCTTTGTCGTCGCTGCCCTTGTCGTCGCTGCCCTTGTCGTCGCTGCCCTTGTCGTCGCTGCTCTTATCGTCGCTGCTCTTATCGTCGCTGCTCTTATCGTCGCTGCTCTTATCGTCGTTGTTGGTGTCGACGTCGCCTTTTTTGTCATCGTCGTCGCTGCCACAAGACACGGCCATCAACAGGGCCGCCGACAGCAGCCAGGCCCAAATACGCAAATGCTTATTCATGAATATCTCCTTCTTCTGCACCTGAACCCGCGGGTTCCAGGCGGTTAATGCGCTTTCACTCCGGCGCGTCTTCGGCACCCAAAATGCGCCGTTCGACCGTTTGGTGAAACAAAAACTTAAACTTGGGCAGCACCCGCGCCGTGTAATGCGCCAAGGGTTCGTCCAGCACCTCCTCGAGCTCGTCGGTGATGCGCCCCGCCTCCTTTGCCGCAGCGACAAGTTCAGGATGTTGCGAGAGGGCGTCGGCCACCAAGGTGTCGGCCATTTGTTGCGCCAGATTTGGCGAAGCGATGAGCTTGCGGCTCGGGAGCGGTCTGCGCCGCATCTGACGCTTGACACCGCGTGTCGTCGTAAACAAGTGCGCCGCTGCGATGAACAGAAACACGAGCACACCGAGCGCTGCGAGGCCTTCTATCGACATCAGCTTCTCCCCTTCTCTGGCGACAAGGCGCGGTGCCCGATGTCGCGCCGCATGCGCATCCCCGGCCACGAAATACCGTCGGCGACCCGATAGGCGGCGGCCTGTGCGGCACGCAAATCGCTGCCCACACCGGTCACCCCCAGCACCCGACCGCCGTTGGTCACCACGCGATTGCCGTCGCGCCGCGTACCCGCGTGAAAGACCACCGCATCCTCTGCGGCATCGGCCGGTTCGAGTCCCGAGATGACCTGCCCCTTGTCGCAGGGCCCCGGATAGCCGCCCGCCGCCAACACCACGCACAGGGCAGCGCCCGCGCGCCACGAGAGCGATCGCCCCGGCAACCGGCCCAAGGCCGCGCTGTACAGCACGTCGGCCAAATCGCTCTCAAGCAGGGCGAGCAAGGGCTGGCACTCCGGATCGCCGAAGCGCACGTTGAACTCGAGCACGCGGATGTCGTCGCCGTCGATCATGAGGCCGGCGTAGAGCACCCCGCGAAAGGGATGTCCCTCCGCCGCCATGCCGTGGACGGTGGGCAGCAGCACCTCTTTTTCGATGCGCGCCAACAGGGCTGGCGTCACCAGCGGCGCCGGGCAATACGCGCCCATCCCCCCGGTGTTGGGCCCCGCATCGCCATCGTAGGCGGCCTTGTGATCTTGCGAGGCCAACAGCGGCAAGATGTGGCGCCCGTCGCTGATGGCGAGGATCGACGCCTCTTCGCCCACCAAAAAGTCTTCGATGACCACGCGGGCACCGGCGCTCCCGAACACCCCGTCGGCCAGCATCTCGCGCACCGCCGCGCGCGCTTCGTCGCGAGTTTGGCAAATGCTCACGCCCTTGCCGGCGGCCAGGCCATCGGCCTTGACCACGCAGGGCATGGGGCGCTTTTCGATTTCGGCCAAGGCCTCGTCCAGCGCTTCGTGGGCGGTGAACTGCGCCGTGGGAATGCCGTGGCGCAGCATGAATTGCTTGGAGAACTCCTTGCTGCCCTCGAGCTGTGCCGCGGCGGCAGAGGGGCCAAACACCGGGATGCCGCGCTCGTCCAGTCGGTCGGCCAGGCCCAGCACCAGCGGCACCTCGGGGCCCACCACCACGAGGTCGACCCGCTCGGTCACCGCCAACACCAACAGCGCATCAATGTCGTCGGCGGGCACGTCTACACAGCGGGCGTGTCGCGAAATGCCGCCATTTCCCGGCGCACAAATCACCTCCTCGACGCGCTGACTCTGCGCCAATTTCCAACAGAGCGCATGCTCGCGCCCCCCGCTGCCCACCACCAAAATCTTCATCGGTCTCTCCATTGCTGTGCTCGCGATATCCCCATCATCGTTCGTTGTGTCGCGACTGATCGCCTTTGTTATCGTTTATAGAGGCGATGCCTCCGCCTTCGTTTCCCCCCAAAGCCGGGATTCGTCAACGCCGTTCTTCGTCAATCGTGCAGCGCATCACCTCGTCGAAAGAGGTTTCGCCCTGGGCGAGCTTTTGCACCGCCGCTTCCCGCAGGGTCACCGTGCCATCGGCGCGCGCCTGTCGCATAATTTCGGCCGCATCGGCTTTGCGCGCGATGAGTTCGCGGATGTTGTCGTTGACTTCCAGGAGCTCGAAGACGCCGGTGCGCCCGTACAGACCGGTGTTGCGGCAATACACGCAGCCCGCCCCTTCCCACACCGTCAGCGACTCCTGATCCATGCTCTCCAAGTCAATGCCCAGCAAGGCGAGCTGTTTGGGGTCGAGTTGTACTTCGACGCGACACCTAGGACAGACGCACCGCACGAGGCGCTGGGCCACCACCCCCACCAGGGTCGATGAAATCAAAAAGGGGTTGATGCCCAACTCGATGAGCCGCGTCACGCTGGCTGCGGTGTCGTTGGTGTGCAGCGTCGAGATGACCAAGTGACCGGTCAGGGCCGCCTGGATGGCTTGCTCCGCTGTCTCTGCATCGCGAATTTCGCCCACCATGATGATGTCCGGGTCTTGCCGCAGGATGTGGCGCAACGCCGCGGCGAACGTCACGCCGATGCGCGTCTGGATGGCCACCTGGTTGAACTCCTCCACCACCATCTCGATGGGGTCTTCGATGCTGACCACGTTGACCTGTGGGCTCGAGAGATAGCGCAATGTTGAATAGAGCGTGGTGGTCTTTCCCGATCCCGTGGGGCCCGTCACCAAGATGAGGCCGTTGGGGCGCTCGACAAATTCGAGGTAGCTCGCGTGCGCCACCTCGGTGAAACCCAAGTCCGCCGTGCTCTGGATGAGCACCGTGGGATCGAAAATGCGGATGACCAGCTTTTCGCCAAAGGCCACCGGCAGGGTCGAGACGCGCATCTCCACCTCGACATCTTCGCGTTGGGTTTTGAAGCGGCCGTCCTGGGGGCGTCGGCGCTCGGCGAGATCGAGGCGCGACATTGTTTTGAGGCGGCTCACCATGGCCGGATGCACCGCCTTGGGGATTTTGTAGATGTCGTGCAGCACCCCGTCGATGCGCATGCGCACCTGTGAATGCTCGCGCTTGGGCTCGATGTGGATGTCCGAGGCGCGCTGGTCGAAGGCGTAGTGCAAAATGTAATCGACGGCGTTGACGACGTGCTGGTCGTTGGCCTCGATTTCATCGACCTTGCCCAGGCGCGTGAGCTGTTCGAGGTTGCCGATGTCGATGGTGGGCGCCATGTCCTTGGCGGCGTGGGCCACCGAGCGCTTAAAGCCGTACACCTCGGTGATGATGCGCTGGATGTCCGAGCGCAGGCTGAGCACCGGCCGAATCTGCATGCGGGTCAACACGGCCAACTCTTCGAAGAGGTGTCCCTCCCACGGGTCGGAGACCGCCACCACCAGGGTGTCGCCCTCTTTGCGTAACGGCAGCACCGACGTGCGCCGGGCAAAGGGCAGCGAAACCGTGGAGGTGATGAGGTTGGCGTCGAGCTTCAGCGGATCAATCGTGACGAACTCCATGTCCACGTGCTGCGCCAGGGTTTGCACGATGCGCGCCTCATCGACGATGACGCCGTTGGGGTCGCCACCCTTGTGGAAACCAAAGGCCGACATGATTTGAATGGCGGTGATGTTTTGCCGGGCGATGCGCGACCGGGTCCCGGTGCGTCCGGCGGCCATCGACAGCCGCGCGCGCTGTCCCTCCGATCGCACGACGGCATCTCGCCCCTGTTCTTGGGTCAAGAGCCCGTGTTGCACGAGAATGGTCGACAGTTCTTCTACGGTGATGCGTTCGGTTCTCATGGGGCGAAATTCTAACACAGCGCCCGCATCCATAAAAGAAAGAGCCGCCCTCTCAGGTTGGGCGTCGCAAAATTACCGTCGGGAACGGAGCGAGCGGCGGTAGCGATGCCGCCTTGGGTGTCGTTCTCGGTGTCGCCTGCGGTGGCGGCCCCCAAAACACCCTACGGAATGGGAACGTAGCCGTTGCGCAACAAATTGCCGCGTCCGGTAGGCCAGGGCATGTGCCGCGTGTCGGATCCCGGCACTTCGAAGATCAAAATTTGGTGGTTGTCGTCATCGGCATCTTTGAGGCTCACCACGATGTCGGCAGTGCCGTTGCCATCCACGTCGGCGATGGTGGGCACCGGCATGGCACCGCGCCCCGGCAGGGGAACGGCGTGCTGCTCGCGGCCCGCGGCATCCAAGATGATCAGCGCGCTGCGATCCGCGTCGGGCGAATAGGTGGTCAACGCAATTTCGGGAATGCCGTCCGCTGACAGATCGGCGATGACCACCCCGCCGGTCAACACGCGCGAGGAGTCGCTGTAGCGGTACCACCACACCGGGTTGCCCGCAGCATCCACGCAGTGAATGCGCCCGTCAAAGCCCGCAAACACCATCTCTAGTCCCGGTCGGTCCGCGTCGATGTCGGCCACCGCCACCTGGTTGGTGAGCGCGACGACATTGGTGTTATCGAAATCCCACAAGCCCCCCAGATATTCCGGAACGTGGTACGGCACCTCCCAGCCCGGCGGCCGCGACCCGTCACTGCGCAAGCGCCACAGCGCCACCCCGCGCTCCCGTTCGCTCTGGGCGGCGTTTTGCACCGAGCCGACGATCAGCAGGTCCATCTCCCCATCGCCGTCCACGTCGGCAATGGCCGGGGCCGAGTTGGTGAAGTGCGCCTGCAACGCCGTCGCTTCGTCATTGGCCCACCCCTGACGCGCCAAGTCATAGTCGTGCAAAAAGCGAATGCCGTGAAACTTGGTGGGATGCGAAAACTCCGGGTTGGCGTCGAAGGCCTCGCCGCTGCCGCGGTGCAAGCTCAAGTAGGCGTTGTCCTGCGCGCCAAAGATATCCGCGGTGCCGTCTCCGTCGATGTCTCCCACCGCCAGGTTTTGATCGAAGCCGCCGGTCACGTAGCACCGGTCGTCGCAGCCCGCTGTGCCCGAGGTGTTGGGCGGGTATCCCGGCACGGGCGTACCGTCCATGCGAAAGGCCTGGATGATGTCGCGTTGCCCGCCTTGAGAGATGGGACGCGTCGTCAGCACCACGAGTTCCAACGCGCCGTCACCGTCCAGATCGCCAGCGGCAATGCTGCGCAGTTCGTCGGCAAAGGACACGGGAAACCCCGGCAGCACCGCGCCATCGGCCCCCCAGGCAAACAACTTGTCCCGCGCGGCTGCAGCGATCTCCAGCCCCGGGAGAGCCGGTACCAAGTCCGCCACAATCGGCGAGGCCCAGATGCGCCCCGCGTTCGTCTCACCGCGAAACACCACCTGCCCGTCCACGTGCCACCCCAAAACGAGGTCTCCCCGCGGCGCGATGATCTCCATCTCGCCGTCACCGTCGATGTCGGCCACGGCGGGAGATCCGAGCCAGGCCTCGTGCCAGCTATCTCCCAAAGCGCCGATCAACTGCGGCGGCTGCACCGGTTTCTCCCCGGTGGACACATCGGTGGCGTGCCCCACCTCGGTGTCCGGTGGCGCCTTCACCTCGCCGCTCCCATTTTTCGAGGCGTCGTTGCCACTGCACCCCAACGCCAACAACCCCGCCCACAGCCATCCCATCATCTGCATGTTGTATCTGTACATTTTCAGTCCTCGCGTGCGCCCCGCATCGCAGCGCCGTCGTCTTTCGAAGCACGCCGTTCCACGCGCCGCCACATCTGCGACAGCGTCAGCGGCCGCAGTCCCAGCCCCCAAAGAAATCGAAACGATTGTCGTTGGTATCGATGTTGCCCGGCAGCCGCGAAAAACAGGTGAAGATACCGTTTTCTACCGGGAGCCCCTCGTGCCCCCCTGCCAAATCCAAGGCGCCGCCCACCTGCAAAGAGTCGACAACCTCGCCGTCCTTGCGCAGCCACAGCAAGAAGGGTTCGTGGCCGACAAAGCGGCTCACCCCGGCGGTATCGATAACGGTCACATCGTCCTGCCCCGCTTCGGCGATGATGACCCAACCATTGGCGGGGACAACCCCCGAGAGCGACAGGGCCGGCCCCGAGGGAATGCCTGTATCTGGATGGCCGCGCTGCAGCGACCAGTCGCCGAGGTCCGCGCCCGGCATCATCTCCAAGGCGATGTGCGCTTGTTCCGGATCGCGGCACACCCGCGCGATCACCGCCTCGCCCCTGAGGTTCAACACAAAATACCCCTCCGTGCCCAGTTGGGGCACGACGCGCAGCCGCACATGCTCGGGAGCCGCGTCGAAGTAATGCTCGGGGTCTCCCAAGGCGCCGGGCGCATCGTCCACCTCGAGCGTGCAGTCTTCTTCATCGTCGCCGTCGCCACAAATTTGCAGGCGCACATCCGGCGTGGACGCGGGCGATGGATCGAGCCGCCGAGCCACCACAACGGCTTTGTAACGGCAGTCCTCCGCTGCGGGCAACACGGTCTCGAAGACATCTTGGGCCGAGGCGATGCGCCCGACATGAAACAAATGGGGACACGCCCCCTCCTGCCATTGCGAAACGCCCACGGTCCCGAGAGACGTCGATGAGAGGAAGGCATGCCCCGATGCGGACAGATGTAGCGGCACCGCACCGTCTACGGCCATGAAGAGATGGCCTTGGCGCATCTGGGCCAGGGGCGTTAGGTAGTCGGAGGCCAACCACATCGCCTGCAGATCCGCGTAATCCAGCGAAGCGCTGCTCCCCAAGAGGTGCACCAGGCGCGTCACCCCTGTGATCGGCGGTTGAAAAGATGCCGTGGCCAACACGGGGGTTTCACTCGCAAACAAGAACTCAGCGGACTTGCCGATCTCATAACCCTGTCGCGGCAATTCGTCTTCGTGGGAGAACGGCAAAAACCCCACATGGGCACCGCGCGCCGTGCGCACCACCAACGGGATGCCGCGTTCCCAAAACGAACTTTGCGCCAACCAGGGCAACGCAATGCGCGCCTTACCCGACAGGCCATTGGCCGCCAGACTCTCGAGGCGCACATGCAGATTGGGCTCGGGGATAACCACATCCCCAAGCAGTGCGTGAAAGAGATTTCCTTCGTCGCCGTCGCCGTGCTGCAACAGCTCTGGCACGGCAAAAGAGGCAGACTGCGCGACACCGCCGGGCACCAACGGCGCCCCATCGATCACCATGGTGAGGCTGTCATCAGGCACGCCGTCTTCGGCGATGGCCACAATTTCCACCGGCACCAACAAGGCGCGACCGTCCACGTTGATCTGCAAACCGGTCCAGCCGCCGGGCCCCTCGGGCGCTAACGAGACCGTCACCCGCAGGCGATCGCCAAACACACTTTCGGAGAGGACGCGGTCCACGCGCGCACCGATTCCCGCAGCCAGGGAAGCCGAGAGCGGGGGATGCGACGCCGCGCCAGAAAAGGGAATGAGGACAGTGCCGACGCCCTTGTCTCGCTCCAGGCGTCCCCAAACACCGGGGATGCTCCACGCCGCCGGGTGCGACACCACACGCACAGCAGCAGCGGCCTTGGCGTCGTTTCCTTCCGCGTAAATGTGCAGCAACCCCGCGGTGGCCCCGGGAGATGCGCGCAGCTTCAAATGAACCGCATCGTCGTCTTCGTGCCAGGCGACGTTGGTGATTTGCCAATGGGGGTCCGCCAAAAACCAACGCACCTGGGACGCGAGGTCCATGCCGTGTTGCCCCGTCACCACCAAGGTGTGCTCCAGGGTTTCTAGGTGCAGCACATCCGGCACCACCGATAGGGCGGGCACCTTTCCGGAGGGCAATACGCGGTACCACGCCTCGTATGTGTTGCCGCCGCTAAACAATTGAAACGACGCTGGTCCCACCGGCGCATCGGGCATCGCGTGGTGGTTCTCGATTAACAGACCGCGCTTTTCACGCGTGGCATCGTCGATCTCGAAATCGAAGTAACGGTCGAACCCGATGCCTTGGCGCGGGCTGAGCAATGGGGTGGCCACGAGGTTCATGGTGCCCTTCTCCATGGTCAGCACCGTTGCATTTCCCGCAGCGCCCTGCACGACGTCGGCGATGGCCCGCAAGCGTCGCCCCCCCGTATCGCGGATGCGCAACAGGGCCTGGGCAATTTTGCCGTCACCGGTGGTGGCCCGGACCATAGCATGGTCAGGCCCGGTTCCACGCTCGGGGGTCAGCCACAAGACCAGCGTGCGCGCCGACAACCTGCGCACCTCGTGCACGGTTACCGCCGCCCCCGACAGCGACACCGATGCGTCTTCTTGCCAGGTGTCCGAAACAGCTTCAAAGAACACCACCTGCCGCGCACAGCGCGACCACTCGCAGCTATCGATGACCGGTGGATACAAGCGCACACCTTCGCTCTCTGCCGCGGGCAACACCGCCAACGCCGCTGCAGCGCTTTCACCGGAGCGACTCAGGTGCAAGGTGGCTGGCCCCACATCCGCCGCCGTATCCACCGCGACATCTACCGCCAAGCTGTCCTCCGACAGCACGCGCACCGCTTCCACGTGCACCCCCGGATTGTCCAGCACTTCCAGCACCAGCGCGTCTTCGTCGACCGCATCGGTGTCGCTGTCTGTGGGCGCAGGAACACCATCCCCGGGCGGCTCCTCACTCGGGTCTGGCAGCGCAAAGGGGCGCATGTTCTCAACGGTGACCAGCAGGGTTGTCTGCCGCGTCGCTCCGTCGTCGGCCGGGCGCAGGACGCCATCGGGCACCAGTTGCATCTTCGCATAGTGAGGCGGCCGCACCCGAATGACGCCCGTGGCCACGTGGTCCCCGGTGATCACGGTGAGGGGTACCCAGCGCTCACTCGCGCCGTGGGGCACCGCGTACTCGGAAACATTGACGCGCACCGACAGGCCGCAGCCATCCTCGTCCACCTGCAGTTGAAACGGCAGCACCACGCCATTGTCGTCAAAGGCCAAGCGGCTCTGCCCGGCCCGAAAGCGATCGACGCCGTCGCAATCCAAACGCACCGACAGGGCGGTGTTTTGCTCTCCCGCAAACACCGTGTCCGGCGCCACCGTCAACGCGGTCCAGTCGGCCCGATGCGCAACGGTAAAGCGCCCCTGCCGCGTCAAGGCACCGCACTGCAGCGAGGCGCGGTACGCCCCCACATCTGCATCGTCGGAAACACGCAGCGTCGCGCGCAACCGGGTGGCGTCGAGCACCGATGTGTCCAAGACGTGAATGGCGGTGGATTCTACCGGCGTCACACCGGGGGCTGGCTCGTCCTCAAGCGATGATGCGGGGACATCAAGGGGCGAAAACAACAAGGAAAATGCCGGGTTCTCTGCGCCGTCCTGCGCGGCTTCACAGCGGTAGAGATCGAGATCGGCCGCTGCGAATTCCACCAGCAGCGTCATGCCCTGCGCCGCGCTACTCGGAAACACCGACAGGGGTTCCACCGGTGTTTGGTCTACTGGCAACGCACACCCCGCCACGAGCAACAGCAGCCCCCACAACGGCGCGAGCCGCAGGAGAAGCAGTCTTGCGAAGCGCTCTGAACCTGGTATTCTCAGCATGGACAAAATGTACCAGAGAATCGGATTTTTCCAATCCGCTTCCTGTACATGACAACACCGCAACTCATGCGAATTTACGAGGAAGCATGTACATTCCCAAAATAGAAGAGAAACACTATTTCTGCTTTAAGTGTGGACACGAAATCGACTTCGACCGCATCAAAATGGCGCGCACCGACACCTGCCCTCACTGCGGGCAAGATCTGCACTGCTGCCGCAACTGCGAATACTGGGATCCCGGTTATCACAACCAGTGTCGCGAGCGCATCGCCGAATACATCGCCGACCGCGAACGCGCCAATTACTGCACCCACTTCACCTTTCGCGACGGCAAAGAAGAAGGCGCCGATCTGCAGGCCGCCAAAGCAAAGCTCAACGATCTGTTTAAATAAACCAGCGCGTCGGACGGATCTCCTCCGGCTTTCACACAACGCACACGGAGCTTTGTTGCCATGTACAGCATGACCGGTTTCGGCAGGGGCAAAGCCCCACTCGCCAACGGCGAATTGGTCATCGAACTCAAGACGGTCAACCACCGCTTCCTCGAGATCCGCAGCCGCACCCCCAGCGATTTGAGCGGCGTCGAACCCATCGTCGAACGCCTGACGCGCGCCCACCTCTCCCGCGGACACTGCACCATTCACGTCGCCTTCGAGCGCCCAGCAAACACTGGCGCCACCCTGAACACCGACGTCTTGTGCGCCCACATCGCGCAGCTCCAAAACGTGGCCGAAAAGACCGGCGTGCCCATCGATGCCCTGCTCCCCATCGCCGCGCAGGATCCCCACATCTTTCAAACCGCTGCCGACATCAACCCCGACGACCTTGCGCACGCAGCCCAAACCGCTTTTCGCGAAGCCCTCGACAAGCTCCTGGCCATCCGACGCGCCGATGGCCAATCGATGGTCGCCGAAATCGCCACACGCCTCGACAACATCAGCGACATCACCGCACGCATTCAAACGCACAACGCCCGCACCGCCGAAACGACCATGGCACGCACCCAAGCGCGCCTGGCCCACTTGTTGCGCGACACCGCAGCCAACCTCGACAAAAACAGGCTCGAGCTCGAAATCGCCATCTTGGCCGACAAGACCGACATCGTCGAGGAACTCACCCGGCTCAGCAGTCATGTGGCGCAAATGAAACAACACCTCCACCGGGACGCCCCGGCTGGTCGCCGCCTCGACTTTATCATTCAAGAGATCAGCCGCGAGGCCAATACCATCGGCGCCAAAACGGCCTCCGCCGAAATCGCCCACCTCGTGGTCGACCTCAAGAGCGACTTGGAGCGCATCCGCGAGCTCGTGCAAAACCTGGAGTAACCCATGACACCGGACATCCATTCCCCCTTGCTCCTCATCGTTTCCTCGCCCTCTGGCGCCGGAAAAACCACCCTGTGCCACAAGCTCCTGGCCGAGTTTCCCCGCATCCGGTTTTCGGTTTCGCACACCACCCGGCACCCGCGACCCAACGAAGTGGACGGGCGCGATTACCACTTTGTCTCGCAGGCCGACTTCGACCAAATGGTGGCCGATGAGCGGTTCATCGAATGGGCCCACGTGCACGGCAACCGCTACGGCACGGCACACAGCGAGATCCAGCAGGCCCAAAACAACGACATCGATTTGATCTTCGACGTCGACTATCAGGGCGCCCAGCAAATCAAGACCGCCTATCCAAAGGCGGTGGGCATCTTCGTGCTGCCGCCCAATATCGACGAGCTCAAGCGGCGCCTCTCATCCCGGGGCACCGAAACCCCGCAATCCCTGGAGACGCGCTTCAAGGCAGCCATCGACGAAATCGCACAACACGCCCTGTTCGATTACCTGCTCGTCAACGACGATCTCGACACCGCCTACGAACACCTGCGCGCCATCTTCCTCGCCGAACGCATCCGACACCACCGAACGGCGCACCTGGCCAAATCTCTGCTGCCCTAAAACTGGCGTCCACAGGGCTTCTCACCATGCCGCCACCGCACGGCGCGACACATTCGTTTTCATCTTTGTTGGGGATGTCTTGCGGCTTACCAGTCGCCCAGCAGGCGATCGAGGCAAATGGCCACAGCGCTGCGCACCGACAGGTGATTCCACTGCGTGGGCGTGCCGATGGGGGCCAGCAACACGTCGGCGCGTTCGAGCACCTCGTCGGCCAACCCGTGTCCCGTGCCGAAGAGAATTAGGTATGGCCCGCCGTGGGATGCCATGCGCGCGCGCATGTCCCGCCAACTGACGCTGCTGCCCTTGCTGCGGGCACAGGTGGCCACCAACACCGGCGGCGTCCCAGAGAGGGCGGTGATGTGCGCCACCGCGTCGTCGAGGGTGCGTTGGATGTGCACCAGCGACAGGGCGTCGGAGCGATCGGGGACGCGGGCCGCGCCAAAGCCCTCGCGCCAATGCGCCAAGATGCGCGTCACCAGTTCGATTTGCGCGTCCAGCGGCGTCACCAGGTGGTAGCTGGCCACGCCATAGGTTTTGGCGCTGCGCGCATTGTCGTGGATGTCTAGGTTGGTGACCGCTGTGGCCACAATTTCTTTGGCGCGGTTGAGCACCGGATGGTGCAAAAGCGCAATGTGGACCTCAGGTGTCACGGTTGTTTCGCTCCTGCAGCGCCGCGTCGAGGAGTTGGCGTTCTTTGTCGGTCATCTCGTAGGCCGCAAACAGATCGGGACGCCGCTCCATCGTCGCCAACAAAGCCTGCCCGTGCCGCCACTCGGCGATGCGCTGGTGATTGCCCGACAACAGCACCGCAGGCACCTGGGCGCCGTCGATGTTTTCGGGACGGGTGTATTGCGGGTACTCGAGCAGCCCCGCCGAAAAGGACTCTTCATGCGTAGAGGACATGTTGCCGATGACCCCGGGAATCAGCCGGGAGATCGCCTCGATGATGGCCATGGCCGCCACCTCGCCACCGTTGAGCACAAAGTCGCCGATGGAGTATTCGGCGTCAAAATGCGGCAATACGCGCTCGTCGATGCCCTCGTAGCGCGCGCAGAACAACAGCAGTGGGCGATCCAACTGGGCCAAGCGCCGCGCGTCAGCTTGCCGAAAGGGTTGTCCCCGTGGGCTCATCAAAATGCGGTGGGCGTCCGTGTGTTCGGCCAGCGCATCGAAGACGGGGCGCGTCATCAGCACCATGCCCGAGCCGCCGCCGTAGGGCGTGTCGTCCACAGTGCGGTGCTTGTCGGTGGCGTATTGGCGCAAGTCGATAAAGCGAAAGCCGAGCAGGTCGGCCGCCACGGCCTTGCCGATCAGGCTCGTGCTAACCAGGGGCGCGAAGAGCTCGGGAAACAAGGTGACGATATTAAACTGGTACACGGTTTGCTTTCAGCGTCGTTTGGGGGTTTGGGGCAACCCGTCGATGTTCGCGACGCGCAGGGTGCGCGTGTCAAAGCAAAGTTCGCTCATATACACGTCGACCAGCGGGATCTCCACGGTGTAGGCCTCGGTTGCAACGGTGACGATTTCCACATCGCTTTGCGGACGCGAAGAGATGATTTCGCCGATGCGCACCCCGTCGCACCACACCGCCATCCCGATGAGATCATGCACGTAAAACTCGTCGTCTTCGGGCGGCGGCAAGTCGTCGCGCGCCACCACCACCACCGCGCCCTTGAGGGCCTCGGCCGCGTCGCGATCGGTGATGTCGGCAAAGGAGACGATGCGCATGCCCCCGCCAGCCTCGCGCATCGACAACAGCGCGTAAGACACCGGTTCGGCATCGTGGGGCTGTCGCAGCAGCAATGCCTGACAATGAGACAACAGCTCGGATTGGGGGTTGTGCAAGAACAAGCGCACTTCACCGCGCACACCGTGGGGTTTTCCGATAACGCCCAATTCGACCCAGCGTTCGCGTACCGCGCTCATAACGATGGCAAGACTTCTTTGAAAAAAGGGAATGGCGCTATTCGATGATATCGAGCACCGCGCGTTTTTTCAGCTTGGTGGAGGCAGCACTAATAATGGTGCGCATCGCGCGCGCCGTGCGGCCCTGTTTGCCAATCACCTTGCCGAGATCTTCGCGGGAGACCCGCAATTCGATAACCGCAGATTGCTCTCCTTCAATTTCGGCGACCTGCACTTCATCGGGATTGTCCACCAGCGCTTTAGCCATATATTCGACGAGTTCTTTCATTGACATTTCGATTCCTCCGCTTCCAGTCCGTGTTTCACTGTTCGATGACCCGTTTTGTCGATTCCCCTATATCTGACCGCGTGTGGCATCACGCAACACGTTTCTTTTGCGCGAAATGTCGTCAGCCCAGGCTGGCGCAGCGCAACAAATTACTTGGCCTGCCCCTTCCGGTAGCGATTGATGATTTCGGAAACCGTCTGTGTCGGCTTGGCCCCGTGGCCCACCCAATAATCAACGCGCTCCAGCTCTAATTTGACGGCGGCGGGATCCTTCGTTGGATCGTAAGTGCCCACAATTTCGATGAAGCGACCGTCGCGCGGTGTTCTCTCATCAGCAACGACGATGCGATAAAAAGGATTGTGTCGATTGCCTTTGCGCGTCATACGAATTTTTACAGTCATCAGTTCTTCCCTCCGTGGGGCTGCAATCGCTTATTGTACGTAGGCATCCCCGAGTATAGCGAATCAAAGCTCAATGACAAAGCAGAAAACTGCTCGCGTCAGAATCGCGGCAATATTGCAGAATTGCAGGCAAAGTCAAGTCATGTCGCGTGGAAAAATGCGCCGCACGCGCCGGAATTGTGCTATACACGCCACATGATTTTCCCCACCACACGCTCTGTCTTCTTTGCCTTGGGCATCTACCTGCTCCTGGGATGCGCCGGCACGCTAAACGCCGACGCGATGCCCGGCCAAAAGACCACCGGGCTGGCCACCTGGTACGCCGACAAACTCCACGGACGCACCACCGCCAGCGGCGAAAAATACGACAAGAACGCCATGACCGCCGCCCACCGCGAGCTGCCCTTTGGCACCGTGGTGCGCGTGGTCAACCTCGCCAACATGAAGAGCGTCCAAGTGCGCATCAACGACCGCGGACCGTTCAACAACAAAAAGCGCATCATCGATCTCTCGCGCGCCGCGGCGACGCAAATCGACATGATTCAAGCGGGCGTCGTCGAAGTGGAGATCGAAATCCTCCAGCGGCCCTAACGCGCTTACAACAAATTTATGGCGGTGTGATTTTGCGGTTCCATCCGTAGACATCGGGCACTTCGCCCAGTTGGATGGCCACCAATTGCTGGTACAGTTTGGCGCAGTATTCGCCGGGTTGGGTGCCGTTGCAGTACACTGCCTCGCGATCGCGATACGCGATGGACTTGACCGGCGTAATCACGGCGGCGGTGCCACAGGTGCCCGCATCGACAAAGTCGAAGATTTCTTCAACCGGCACCGGGCGGCGCACCGGGCGCATGCCCATGTCCTCGGCGATTTGCACCAGCGACATGTTGGTGATGGAGGGCAAGATCGACGGGCTGTGCGGCGTGACGTACTGGCCGTCCTTGGTGATGCCAAAGAAATTCGCCGGCCCCGACTCTTCGATGTATTTTTTTTCACGCGCATCGAGGTAGAGCGCTTCGGTGTATCCTGCGGCGCGCGCCTTCACGCTGCCGCGCAGTCCCGCGGCGTAATTGCCCCCCACCTTGATGTCCCCCACCCCATTGGGAGCCGCGCGGTCAAACTCTTCTTCGACGACCAAGCGGATGGGTTCGAAACCGCTCTTGAAATAGGGCCCCACCGGCATGACAAAGACGAGGAAGGTGTATTCGTCGGCGGGCTTGACGCCGATCTGCGCCCCAGTGCCGATGAGCAGCGCACGTACGTACAGCGAAGCGCCCGTGCCATAGGGCGGCACGTATTCCCAGTTGGCGCGCACCACCCGGGCGATGGCGTCGAGGAAGAGCTCCTCGGGCACCTGCTGCATGAAGACCTTTTCGGCAGAGCGGTTCATGCGCCGGGCGTTTTCGTCGGCGCGAAACATCGTGATGTCGCCATTTTTTTGCGCAAAGACTTTGAGCCCCTCGAAAATTTCTTGGCCGTAGTGCAAGCAAGTCGCGGCCATGTGCATGGGGAGCACATCTTCGGCGTGCAGGGTACCGGCATCCCAGGCGCCGTCCTTCCAAATGTAGCGGATGTTGTGGTTGGTCTTCATGTAGCCGAAGCCCAATTGTTTCCAATTTAGATTGGCGCGGGTCATGTTGTGCACTCCTGAGGTCGAAGAGTTCGCTGCATGCAGCATACCGAACAGCCACATTGCAAGGGGCCATCCGCACAAATGAGGGCGTCCACCAAAAACGTCCCCATTCGCGTCGGAATGTCTTTACATGAAAACGCGCAAACCCCCAATCTTTTTGTCAGGTTCCGGCGCTTCGGCGGTCATGCCGCTTCGGCGATCATGTCCAGGGCGTCCGATAGAAAAAACGCAGCGCAGGCTTCGAATCGGTGATGCCGATCAGTTTTCGGTCTCTTCGGTGGGGACGAGGCTCTCGCGACACTTCTTGATAATGCGGGGAACGTCATCGGCGCTGACCCGGGCATTGACCTCGTCATTGATGGTCACCACCGGCGCCAGGCCACAGGTGCCCAGGCATGCGGCTTCCTGCAGCGAAAACGTGCCGTGCTTCGAGGTGTGGCCCATGTCGGTGCCGAGGGCGTCTTTGAACTCTGTGGCGACCTTGTCGGCGCCCTTCACATAGCAGGCGGTGCCCATGCAGATGTGAATGCGAAACTTGCCCGGCGGGTGCAGTTGAAAGAAGTGATAGAAGGTGGCCACGCCTGCGACGGTTGCCGTGGGGATTTGCATCAACTGCGCCACCGCATCAATTTTTTCTTTGCCCAGGTATCCCAGTTCGCCCTGCAGTTTGTGCAGCACCGCGATCAACATGCTCGAGGGCACCTCTGACTTCATGCAGTCTTCAATGAAGGCCACCACCGACGGCGGCAACTCTTCGCGGGACGCCTTTTGAATTTCGTTCCAGTTGTCTGTATTTTGTATTGTAGGCATCGTCATCAGATCCCCCTTGGCAAGCGCGCACTGTAATTCGTGTGCAACAATTTTTGCGCCTTCTCACTGCCCGGCGCACCGAGATAGTCCATGTAAAGTTTGCTGATGGCGGGGTTTTCGTGGGAGCGCCGCAGCGTCTTCCCGGCGTCGATCATGTACAGCGCCTTGGCCCGCAACCAGAGCAGCTCTGGGTCGCGCGGCTTCATGCCCTTGGGCGGATACGGCTGGCCGCCGCCGCCGATGCAACCGCCCGGACAGGCCATAAATTCAATCAGGTGATACTCCTTGCCCGCCGCCACTTCGGCGAGCACCTTGGCCGCGTTGGACAAGCCGTTTACAACTGCCACGACAATTTTTTTGCCGTTGACCTCGACCACGGATTCGCGGATGCCGTCCACGGAGCGCACCTCGTGAAAATCAATTTGGTTGATGCGGCCGTCGGAGAGTTTTTCAACCGCCGTGCGCAGCGTGGCTTCCATGACGCCGCCGGTGGTGCCGAAGATGTCCCCCGCCCCCGACGATGTGCCCAGCGGGTTGTCAAACGTGTCGCGCGGGTAATTTTCGAGATCGATGCTTCCGGTGGTCCAGTAATCGACACCGTACGATTTGATCATCCAAATCAACTCACGCGTGGTCAGCACGGCATCGGTGTAGGGCGTGCCGTCCGGCAGGGTGTGCTCGGAGCGCTTGGCTTCGTATTTTTTGGCCACGCAGGGCATGATGGCCACGACGTAAACATCGTGCGGATCGATGCCTTTTTGTTCGGCGTAATAGGTTTTGAGCAGCGCCGACGTCATGGTCATGGGCGACTTGCACGACGAGGCGTGCGGGATCATCGACGGGTGAAAGCGCTCCAAATAGTTGATCCAACCCGGCGAACAAGAAGTGAACATGGGCAGCGGCCCCTTGCCCTCCAGGCGTTGCAGAAACTCGGTGGACTCCTCGACGATGGTCAGGTCGGCGCCGAAGTTGGTGTCGAAGACCGCGTCGAAACCCAGGCGGCGCAGGGCAGCGACCATGCGACCGGTGCTCGGGGTGCCCGGGGCCATGCCAAAGCCCTCGCCAATGGTGGCGCGGATGGCCGGTGCGGTTTGTACCACCACGTGTTTCTTGGGATCGGAGAGAGCCGCCCAAACCGCTTCGGTGTCGTCTTTTTCGAGCAGGGCCGCCGTGGGGCACACCGTGACGCATTGACCGCATTGGATGCACGCCGAGTCGTCCATGTCGGCTTCGTGGGCCGGCGCCACCACCGTGGTAAAGCCGCGGCCGTGCTGGCTCAGGTTGTTGATGGCCTGGGTCTCCGAACAGACCCGAATGCAGCGACCGCACAAGATGCACTTGTTGGGATTGCGCACCACCGCGCAGCTCGTGTGATCTTCGTGCAGGTTTTTGCGCGCCCCTTCGAAGAGGCGCTCGCGGATGCCCATCTCGTTGGCCAGGTTTTGCAACTCGCAGTTGCCGCTGCGCTCACAGGTTTGGCAGTCCTTGTCGTGGTTGTCGAGGATCAGCTCGACGATGTCGCGACGCGTTTGGCGAATTTGCAGCGAGTTGGTCTCCACCTCCATGCCCTCCCACACCTTCACCGAGCAGGCCGCCATGTAGTGTCCGCGGTCCTTGACGTCGACCACGCAGACGCGGCAGGCGCCGGGGATGCTCAAGTCGGGGTGGTGGCAAAGCGTGGGGATGCGCACGCCGACATGCGACGCCGCCTCCACAATGGTCGAGCCCTCTTCGACTTCGATTTTCAATCCATCAATGGTGATGGGAATCATTTTCTTTTTGTTTTCGGTAGTCATGTTCACTCCACTTTAATCCCGTGTAATCGCAGAGAATTTGCAAACTTCAAAACAGCGGCCGCAGCGGATGCAGGCTTCTTGGTCGATGACGTGCGGCTTCTTGCGTTCGCCGGTGATGCAGCCCACCGGGCACTCGCGCGCGCACAGGCGGCAGCCGATGCACGCGTCTTCGAGGATGGTGTAGCGCAACAAGGCGGCGCACTTGCGCGACGGACAGCGCTTGTCGATGACGTGCGCTTCGTACTCCTCGCGGAAGTAACGCAGCGTGGAGAGCACGGGGTTGGACGCCGCGCGGCCCAGTCCACAAAGGGATGTGCGCTGCATGAGCAAGGCCAGCCGCTCGAGCTTGTCCAAGTCTTCGGGGACGCCCGTGCCGCCGGTGATGCGCTCGAGGATTTCGAGCATGCGCACCGTGCCTTCGCGACAGCTCGTGCACTTGCCGCAGGATTCGTTCTTTGAAAAGGTTAAGAAGAACTTGGCGATGTCCACCATGCAGTCGTCTTCGTCGAGGACGATCATACCGCCGGAGCCCATCATGGAGCCGAGCTCCATCAGCGCTTCGAAGTCCACGGGCAGGTCCATGAAGTCCATGCGGATGCAGCCGCCCGCCGGACCGCCGGTTTGGATGGCCTTGATTTTTTTGCCCTCCGGGGAGCCGCCGCCGATGTCGAAGACGATGCGCTGCAAGGAGGTGCCCATGGGCACTTCGACGAGACCGGTGTGCTTGACCTTGCCGGCCAGGGCAAACACCTTGGTGCCGCCGCTCTTGTCGGTGCCAATTTGCGAAAACCACTGCGGTCCATAGGTGAAGATCACCGGGATGTTCACGTAGGACTCGACGTTGTTAATGAGCGTGGGCTTGCCGAAGAGGCCTTTTTGCGCCGGAAAGGGCGGTCGGATGCGCGGTTGTCCGCGGCGTCCCTCAATGGAGGCGATCAACGCGGTCTCTTCGCCGCACACGAAGGCGCCAGCCCCCAGGCGGATTTCGAGGTCAAACGAAAAACCGGTGCCCAGGATGTTGTCGCCCAGCAGGTTGAGGGAGCGGGCTTGGGCCAGGGCGTTTTCCACGCGGCTCACCGCCAGCGGATATTCGGCGCGGATGTACAAGAAACCCTTTTGGGCCCCCACGGTGAAACCGGCGATGGTCATCCCTTCGACCACGGCAAAGGGGTCGCCCTCCAAAATGCTGCGGTCCATGAAGGCACCGGGGTCGCCCTCGTCGGCGTTGCAAATGACGTAGCGCGTGTCCGACGGCGTGTTGAGGGTTTGCTCCCACTTGAGGCCCGTGGGGTAACCGCCGCCACCGCGCCCGCGCAACTTGGACTCGTGGAGCTGCGAAATCACCCAGCGCTGATCGTGTTTGTCGAGCACCTTGGCCAGGGCCAGGTAGCCGTCTTGCAGCAAGTAGGAGTCGATGTCCTCGGGGTCGATGACGCCGCTGTTGCGCAGGGCCACGCGGGTTTGCATGTTGAAAAAAGGCAGGTTGCCGTAGCGGGAGAAGAAGACGTCGCTCACCGGTTTTTCGTGCAGCATCAAGCGCTCCACCGGTTCGCCGCCCAGCTCGTGCTCGGCGATAATGGCGTCCATGTCCTCGTAGGAGCGGATGGCGTAGATGATGCGATCCGGCCGCAGGGCGATGTGCGCGATGGCATCGCCCGCTGTGTCGCTGTCGCACAGGTGGAGGCAGTCGGTTTCCCGCACCGCCACGCGCGTCATGTCGACACCCGCCGCCGCCATTTTGTCGGTGAAGCCCTTCATTAAATCGGCGTTGTCAAAGCTCTCGCACTGTCGCGTGGCACAAAACCAATACTCGCGGCGAAACACCACCTCGTCGGTTCTGTCGAGCATCATGTCGACGACGGGTTCTCCGCCGACGACGTGACGCGTAAAAATGTCGTGCACGCCCCGCCACGTAACTTGCTCGTACTTCACCGGCATCTGCCCCGGGGCAAACACACCGACGATGGGCTCGCGGCTGCAGCGCCCCGAACATCCCGTGCGGCGAATGATGATGTCATCGCGGCCGCTCGCTTTGATGTGGCGGACAAACTCCGCGTACACCTTGGGCGCACCCGCCGCATTTTCGCACGTGGCCGAGCCGATCTCGATCACGATGCTCGTCGGCGGCTCTTTGGCTTCCATGCGCCGTGCCGCTGCGTCCAGAATGGATTTGTGCAACTCTGTTACAGGCATAAATTTCTCCTTGTGAAACAAACCGCAAAATGAAGAGCGCGAACGCTGTACTGTGCTGTGTCACGGCGGTGGGCGCAAAAGAAAAACGCTGTCCCTCGCGCCCAACGCAGCCGGGGTCTAGTATCGAAAAGGCATAAAGTCAACTGTTCTGTGATAAAATTCACAAGATTTTCCACAAAACGAAACCTTCCGTTCCAAAAATCACAGCTGCTGGGCTTTGCGGCGCCCAAACCGATGTGGTCAGCCGCGTGAATAGTGTGCACCGTACCGGTGCGCGGACCGGCACAACCACTCTTGTCGCCATCTATCGGACAGCGACAATGGGCCGCTTGTGACACATTCTTGTCGGCGGGTCAAAAGCGAAAGTAGATGTTGTCGATTTGCAAGGTGGCGTGTTCGGTTTCGGCGATCATCTCGCCGTCATTCGACCGCTGGGGATACAGCTCGAAGACAACAGCGGACAGA
>Ga0265293_10002679_pt1 | contig 34879 bp, 30 predicted proteins | sample Munlanlewell138R_FD_192505 | JGI IMG/M metagenome (GOLD analysis project Ga0265293, IMG submission 192505) | Leachate microbial communities from a municipal landfill in Southern Ontario, Canada - Leachate well 138R | ecosystem: Engineered > Solid waste > Landfill > Unclassified | place: Canada... | reverse complement strand
ATTTTTCGATTATTGCCCACATTGATCATGGAAAATCCACCCTGGCCGATCGCCTGATTCAGCGCTGCGGAGGCCTGGCAGACCGGGAAATGTCCAAGCAGGTACTTGACTCAATGGATATCGAACGAGAACGGGGTATTACCATTAAGGCGCAAACCGCTTCCCTGCAGTATAAGGCCAACGACGGCAAAATCTATAACCTTAACCTTATTGATACCCCCGGACACGTTGACTTTTCCTATGAGGTCAGCCGCTCACTTTCTGCCTGTGAGGGCGCTTTGCTGGTGGTAGATGCCAGTCAGGGGGTAGAAGCGCAAACCGTGGCCAACTGCTATACCGCCATCGAGCTGGGTGTAGAGGTTTTACCGGTTCTGAATAAAATGGATCTTCCTTCAGCCGAGTCTGAAGCGGCCCGTGAGGAAATTGAAGACGTTATTGGCATTGATGCCAGCGATGCGGTTAAAGCCAGTGCCAAAACCGGCATGGGCATTGATGAAATTCTTGAGCAGATCGTGACCAAAGTGCCGCCGCCGGTGGGTGATCCTGAAAAACCCTTGCAGGCACTCATTATCGACTCCTGGTTTGACAACTACGTTGGCGTGGTCATGCTGGTGCGCATCGTTAATGGTGTCCTTAAGGTCAAGGATAAAATCACGTTCATGGCAACCGGTGCTTCACACTTGTGTGAGCAATTAGGCGTTTTCACACCTAAATCGGTGGCTCGTACGCAATTGTCTGCCGGTGAAGTGGGTTTTATTATTACCGGTATCAAAGAACTTGAACACGCCAAGGTGGGGGACACCATTACCCTGGCAAACAAGCCGGCCGAGTTGCCTTTGCCCGGGTTCAAGGAAGTCAAGCCACAGGTTTTTTCCGGATTGTATCCAGTCGAAAGCAGCGAATATGACCAGTTGCGCGATTCACTGGAAAAGCTCAAGCTGAACGATGCCGCCTTAATGTTTGAGCCAGAAGTGTCACAGGCCTTGGGATTTGGTTTCCGTTGTGGTTTTCTTGGACTGTTGCACATGGAAATCGTGCAGGAGCGCCTTGAACGTGAATTTGACATGGACATCATTACCACCGCACCTTCGGTGGTTTATGAGGTTGAAAAAAATGATGGCGAAGTCATCATGATTGAAAGCCCTTCGCGTATGCCAGACATTGGCCAGATTCGGGATATTCGTGAACCCGTGGTTACCGTGACCCTGTTCATGCCGCAAGAGTATGTTGGTGCCGTTATTACCCTGTGTACCGCAAAGCGGGGTATTCAAAGAAACATGAGCTATCATGGCCGACAGGTTCACCTGGTTTATGAAATCCCGCTGGCGGAAATCGTGCTCGATTTCTTCGATCGCCTGAAGTCAGTGTCGCGCGGCTATGCCTCCATGGATTACGAGTTCCTTGAATACCGTTCTGCCGATGTGGTCAGGGTTGACCTGCTCATTAACGGAGACAAGGTTGATGCCCTGTCCATGATTGTTCACCGCGCCAATGCCCGCTATCGTGGTCGTGAAGTGGTTTCCAAAATGCGTGGCCTGATTCCCCGTCAAATGTATGATGTGGCCATTCAGGCGGCCATCGGTGCCGAAGTGATTGCCCGTGAAAACGTGAAGGCCTTGCGCAAGAACGTGTTGGCCAAGTGTTATGGCGGTGATATCAGCCGTAAGAAAAAGCTGCTTGAAAAACAAAAAGCAGGTAAAAAACGCATGAAGCAGGTTGGCAGCGTGGAGATCCCGCAGGAAGCCTTCCTGGCCATCCTTCAGGTTGACGATAAATAAACAACTGGAATAACACGAGATTACAGAATGGATTTTGCTTTAATTTTATTTGTATTGCTGCTGCTTACGGCAGTTATTAAGCTGCTTGACAAGGTTGTGCTTAAACCGCGCCGTACTGAAAAGTATGGTCAGGAGCAGGAAGATTACAGGCCCTGGTGGGTAGAGTACTCCATCAGTTTTTTTCCGGTGATCCTGTTTGTTTTTGTTTTGCGTTCCTTCGTGGTAGAACCTTTTCGAATTCCTTCGGGTTCCATGTTGCCGACCCTGCAGGACGGAGACATGATTCTGGTGAACAAATTCAATTACGGCATTCGTTTGCCCATCGTTGACCAGAAAATCATTCCGCTTGGCAATCCCCAGAAAGGCGATGTGGTGGTGTTTCGCTATCCTGTCAATACTGATATTGATTACATCAAGCGGATTGTTGGCGTGCCTGGTGATACGGTGGCTTATGTTGGAAAACGGCTGTTCATCAACGGCGAAGCGGTAGAAACCGCAGCGCTGGGTCCTTATGTCAACCCTTCGCAGCAGGCGGGAAATCCGCTTAAGCTGCAGGAACAAATAGATGGAAAATCGTACGAAATCCTGAATATGCCGGGTGACGGCGCATATCTTTCAGGTCGCCAATTTCCATTTGCACAAAATTGTGAATATGCCGCTACCGATTTCAAGTGTACCGTACCGGAAGGCCATTATTTTGTCATGGGTGATAACCGCGACAATAGTGAAGACAGTCGTTATTGGGGCTTTGTGCCCGATAACTATCTGGTTGGCAAGGCGTTTTTTGTCTGGATGAATTTTGGAGACCTGAGTCGGATTGGCTCAATCAAATAATGAATTTAACGCAATTGGAAACCCGGCTGGGTTATAAGTTTAAAGATCAGCGTTTATTGATACAGGCATTAACGCATCGCAGCCATAGTGCCCTACATAATGAGCGTTTTGAGTTTTTGGGTGACTCCATCCTGAATTTTGCGGTTGCCGCCATTTTGTTTCATCAGTTGCCCAATGTTGATGAAGGTGACCTGTCCCGTATTCGTGCCAGTCTGGTCAAACAGGGCACGCTGGCCGATATCGCCGCCAGGCTTGATTTATCCAATTTTCTCAGGTTGGGTGAGGGAGAGTTGAAAAGCGGTGGATTTCGTCGCCCATCCATTCTGGCTGATGCCGTCGAGGCGATTTTTGGTGCCATATACCTGGATTCTGGCAGTGATCGGGCTCATCAGGTTATTGAAGCCCTGTACCGTCCCATTTTGGAAACGGTTGATTTCAATACCTTGGGCAAAGATGCCAAAACGCTGTTGCAGGAAGTGTTGCAAGGGCGCAAATTTGCCTTGCCTGCTTATAATGTGGTTGCCACCTCGGGAGCCGCCCATGATCAGCAATTCGAGGTTGAGTGCCTGATTGCCGAACTGGACGTCAGGGCACAGGCCAGCGGCAGCAGTCGCCGCGCAGCCGAACAGGCTGCCGCTGCACTGGTGCTGGCCCAACTTGAACAAATACTGCCCAAAAAAAAGGGCGCCGCCAAACAAGTACGCAAAGTGGCACAGCTTAGCTTGCCCGTTGCCGTGGAACAGGATAGAAAATGACCCAGGAAACACCTTTCAAAACCGGATTCATTGCGGTGGTGGGGCGCCCCAACGTAGGCAAATCCACGCTCACCAATGCGCTTATCGGTAGCAAGATTTCCATTGTTTCGCGCAAGGCGCAAACCACCCGCCACCGTATTCATGGCGTGCTGACCCGCGATAGGGAACAGTTTGTGTTTGTCGACACCCCTGGTTTCCAGACCCGTCATGGTGGGGCCATGAATCGTATGATGAACCGTGTTGTCACCCAGGCGCTGGCCGATGTTGACGTGGTGCTGCATGTGGTTGAGGCGGGCAAATGGTCGGTGGGTGATGACAATATTGTGCCGCTGCTGCCATCATCCAAAAAGTGCATCCTGGTTATCAGCAAGGTTGATACCCTGAAAAACAAAAATGAAATGTTTGATTTTGTTGGCAAAATCATGAGCAAGTTCAGCTACGATGCCGTGGTTCCCCTAAGTGCCGTCAAAAAAATCCAGCTTGATACCCTGCTTGATGAAATTTCCCGACGCTTGCCTGAAGGTGAGCCCATGTTCGAGGAGGATGCCCTGACTGACCGCTCCCTCCGTTTTATTGCGGCAGAACTGATTCGGGAAAAAATCTTTCGCTTGGTGGGCGATGAATTGCCCTACGCCTGTACGGTCGTGATTGAAAAATGGGAAGAAGATGAAAGTGGGGCCCATATTTCTGCCTGTGTGGTGGTAGAGCGTGAAAGCCATAAACCCATTTTGCTGGGCGCCAAAGGTATGCACATGAAGCGCATTGCCAGTGAAGCCCGCCAGGATATCCGGGAGTTATTGGATAAGCCGGTGTTTCTGGAAGTTTATATCAAGGTGCGCAAAGGCTGGTCCGATAAGGAAAGCGCACTTCGCGACCTGGGATATGAGTAAACGGCAGCACCGGATACAGGATGCGCAGGCATTTTTAATGCATGCCACCAACTGGAGCGAAACCTCGATCATTGCCCAGGTTTTTGCTCGTGACTATGGTATTGTCACCGTTGTCGCCAAAGGGGCAAAGCGGCCTTATTCGGTTTTACGCCCCATTTTGTCAGCGTTCCAGCCCCTGTTGCTGTCCTGGTCAGGCCAGGGTGAAATAAAAACCCTTACCCGGGCCGAAATAGCAGGTTTGCTGCCGCTTGGGGGGCGCTCTCTTATGTCGGGCTGGTACATGAATGAATTATTATTAAAATTGTTGCCCAAGGAAGATCCCCATCAGGTGTTGTTTGATGCCTATGTCGATGCGCTGGCCCAGCTGGCCGATGGTTCACCGGCCACCGGCGCTTTGCGTCGATTTGAATGGACCCTGCTGAACGAAACCGGTTACGCCATAGAGGCTGAAACCCCAGACTTTGATGATCGCAATGCAGAGCCGGCCCTGCGCCAGGCCTTACGTGAAAGGATCAATGAGCATCTGGAAAACCGTTCCTTGTCAACACGCAAGGTACTGCTTTCCTTGCGGCATTTTTCATGATGTGATTGAATATGAACTGTTCTGTCCAATCCCGGCCAGAAAGGGTTTGCCTTATAGTTAAGGAGTCAGTTCATGCTAAGGAAGTTATCCGAGCCGCCACTTGGTGCATTTTTTTTTAAATCGGGCAATGCAATTGCCATGGCCCTGATGACGGCCGGTTTGTTATTGCCCAGGTGGGCGCAGGCTGAAGTCATTCCGGTTTCTTCCAGTATTGGGCAAGTTACCGTGTTTTCAGACCGGGCTTTGGTTAAACGGGACGGGCAGCAGCAGGTGCCGGCCGGTGAACACGAACTGGTGTTCAAAGATCTGCCATATTGGCTCGACCATCGCTCGTTACAGTTCAATGCCAAAGGCAAGCAATCCGTCCGTATTCTTGATATCAGTTCCCGGGATGATTTTCAGGCTACCAGCCAGCAAGAGCGCATTGCTGAACTGGACAGGCAAATCAAAGAAATTGAGAACCAGCTTGCCCAACTGGCAGACCAGGGCAAGCTTCTGCTGAACAAAAGCAATTATCTGGAAGCCTACCAGAAGGGCAGTGCGCAGCAAGGTAAAGATGCGCCACGGCTAAGCACAACAGAATTGCTTGAAATCATGAACTTCAGCAAGACTATTTTGGCTGAAATCCACACCGCCCAGCGTGAACTGGATAATAAAATGGCTCAATTGCAGTCAGAACTGGCTGCCTTGCAGGAAAAGCGGGGTCAAATTCCCCAGGAAGAGACGGTCAGAAGTAAAACCGTGGTGGTTCAGCTGGATGCACCGATGGCCGATAAACTGGATCTGAGCCTGTCTTATGTGGTACCTGGCGCAAGCTGGTGGCCCAATTATGACGCCAGTTTTGATTCGTCCAGCAATATGCTCAAACTGTCTTATTATGCGCAAATTTCCCAGCAAACCGGTGAAGACTGGAATAATGTCAAACTGGTTCTGTCAACCGCTCAACCCATGATTGGTGCAGTTTTGCCTGAACTGGATCCCTGGCTGGTGGATATTCGGGTTCCTCGCCCCGAGATGCCTGCTCCGGCAGCCTTGGCCAGACGCAAGGCCTTGCAGGCGATGTCAGACCAGCGGCGTTCCTCTGAATCCTTTGAACCGTTAACAGGCTCCACGATGGAGCGCGTGCAGGCTGATGCCTCATTCAATACCTCCACAGCAGAAAGGGGATTGACCAATACTGTTTTCAATATCGAAAAAACGGCAACCGTTCCCACAGGACCCGAAGATAAAAAAGTGGCCATTTCGGTCAGTGAATTTAAGGCCGGTCAAACCTATCAGCTGGTGCCTGCCTTGCAGGAAGCCGTGTTTTTAACGGTTAAGGCCACAAACAGCAATGACTATCCCCTGTTGCAGGGCGACCTGAATGCATTTTTGGATGGGCAGTTGATTGCCAGCAGCAATATCAAGACGGTATTTCCGGGGGAACCTATTGAGCTGGCCATGGGGACCGATGAGTCTATTTCCGTCAAGCGTGAACCCCTTAAGCGTTTTACTGAAAGCACGGGCTTAACTGGTAGCGGCAAACGAATCAGCTACGAATATCAAACGGTCATCCAGAATAACCGTGACCAGGCCGTTGAGCTGGTTTTGCATGACCGTTTCCCGCTTTCCCGCAATGAGAAAATTGAGATCAGGCGTATTAGCCCTTCTGACAAGGAAATAACCCTTAAGGAAGATGGCCGTTATGAGCAGTCTGTGAAGCTTGCACCCAAGGAAAAGAAAACCGTGGTACAGAAATTTTCGGTTGCGTATCCTAACGAGGTTGATGTAACGGGTTTGCCTTGACCGCTTGCATTTTGTGAGTGCTTGTTTTCTATAAAAAAACGGCGTCAGATAAACTGGACGCCGTTTTTTTGTACCCTTGAGGGGAAAATGTTCCGATTAGTCGGAGTTGCCGCCGGTAATGCCCAGAATGGACAGCAGACTGGTAAATACGTTGTAGATGTCCAGGTAAATGGCCAGGGTAGCGGAAATATAGTTGGTTTCGCCACCATTGACGATACGCTGGATATCAACCAGCATGAAGGCCGAGAAAATAATCATGGCCAGAACGGAAATGGTGAGCATCAAGGCCGGGATTTGCAGGAAAATATTGCCAATGGCCGCCAGGATAAGCACAACAGCACCAATAAACAGGGTTTTTTGCATGCCGGTGAAATCACGTTTGCTGGTGGTGGCAATAGTGGCCATAGTTGCAAAAATGGCTGCGGTGCCGCCAAAAGCCATCATGATCAGCTGGGCGCCATTGTTCATGCTAAGCACAAAGCCCAGCATGCGTGACAGCATGATACCCATGAAGAAAGTAAAGGCCATTAGCCATACAATGCCGGCACTGCTGTTTTTATTGCGTTCAACGGCAAACATCAGGCCAAATGCACCGGCCAGGAACACAATGGTGGAAACACCCGGAGACAGCATTGTGTTCAGGTTTAATTGCAATGCCAGCGCGGCACCCAGGATGGTGGGAATAAGGGAAGCGGCAAGCAACCAGTAGGTGTTTCTTAGTACCCGGTTCTTGACTGAGGGTGTGGATGCATAGTCGCCACGCGAAAGGGGCTGATTAAAATCACTCATGGAGTCTCCAGTAATACGGATGGTTGAATCAACATTGTTCTTTAGGAAAGACAGCATTAAAAGCTGACAGTTCCCTGAATTCTAACTGAATTTAACGTTGATGTTGAGGGTATTTTGCAGTCATTGGCAATATCTTCAGGGCGTGACAGAGTGTGCCTTGACTTTATTGGCAGGATTGGCTGAATATTGCTTCCAGCGCTCCCGGGCCAGTTGCTTGTCCTGTTCGTGCCCGGACACGATTTCCAGAATGCGCGCAAACTGTTCATAATCGGGGGGGCAGGCCAGATCCAGATTGAGTAGCCAGGGCGGATCTTGGCCGGGTACCAGGACATTGGCCGGATTTTCTGCCGTGGTACGAATCAAGACTGTGCTGGCATTAGGGTCTTTGGCATCAAGGTGGGGCACAAAAGCGGTTTGCTCTATGCCCCACAGGCCTTTGCTAAAAGCCTGCATGCGTTTTGCATCGGTGCAGTAAACCAGTACTTGGTGGCCTGCCTGGAAGTGCTTGTAGGCAACTTCACAGGCCTTGCGAATACGGTTTTCCGCACCAAAGGCAAAATCGATGGTTGACATTAAGATTAGTCCTGCTGCGCCAACAGGAATTCGGTTAACAAGGGAACCGGACGGCCACTGGCACCTTTTTCCTTGCCTTTGTTCCAGGCTGTGCCGGCAATGTCCAGGTGTGCCCAGCGGTAGGCTTTGGTAAAGCGAGACAGGAAGCAGGCAGCGGTGACTGAACCGGCTGGCATGCCACCAATGTTTGCCATGTCGGCAAAATTGCTCTTGAGCTGTTCCTGATAGGCATCATCAAGGGGCAGGCGCCATGCGGGGTCTTGCGCCTGTTTGCTGGCACTTAGCAATTGTTCGGCAAGGGTGTCATCGCTGGCAAACAGGCCGCTATTGACATGACCCAGGGCTACCACGCAGGCACCGGTCAGGGTGGCAATATCAATGACTGCCGATGGCTTGAAGCGTTCGGCATAGGTTAGGGCGTCACATAGGATCAGGCGGCCTTCGGCATCGGTGTTAAGGACTTCAATGGTTTGGCCCGACATGCTGGTAATCACATCACCCGGTTTGGTGGCTTTGCCATTGGGCATGTTTTCGGTGGCAGGAATAATGCCGATCACATCACGGGTAAGTCCGATTTCGGCGATGGCCCTTAAAACGCCAAAAACGCTGGCGGCACCGCACATGTCGAATTTCATTTCGTCCATGCCTATGCCGGGTTTAAGGGAAATGCCGCCGGTATCAAAAGTAACGCCTTTGCCCACCAGCACAATCGGGCCTTCTTCTTTTTTGGTATTGTTGTCGGCGGTGTATTTCAGCACGATAAAGCGTGGAGGCTGTTCGGAGCCGGCCGCGACAGAAAGGAAGGAGCCCATTTTAAGCGCTTCGATCTGTTTTTTTTCAAGGACTTCGGCTTTAATGGTCTTGAATTCCTTGGCCAGCATTTTGGCCTGTTCACCCAGGTAAGCGGGCGTGCAGATATTGGCAGGCAGGTTGCCCAGCTGGCGGGTGACAATCATGCCGTTGGCAATGGCGGCGCCTTGTGCTGCACCGGCTTTGGCCAGTTTGTCATCTTTGCGGTCGGTAATGAAGGTGATTTTTTTAAGCGGATGTGGGGTGGGGCGGTTGTCCATGCTAAATGTACCTTCATACTGGTACAGTGCATTGCCAATGGCACGGGCGGCCAGGCGTGCGCGCATCTGAATGTCCAGGTCCTTGCAGGGCTCTTCGAGCAGGGCGCTGGTGGCATCGGTCAAGGAGGCTTCTATGCAATAGGCGGCAATGCTGGCATGTGCCTTGAGCAGGGCATTCGCGTTATAATCTTCTTTTTTACCCAAGCCAACCAAAATAACACGTTCAGCCTTGACACCTTCAAGATTTCGCAAAACCAATATACTGCCAAGCGTGGCCTTGAATTCTTTTTTAAGCACGGTTTTTATGCTTTCATAACTGGCGCGGTTGATAATGTCAGCCGCTTCGCTTAACAGGCCATCGGTGTAGACGCCAATAAACAGGGCGGTAGCCTTGAGTTGTTGCAATGATCGGGTTGATTGTGTGTTAAATTCCATTTTATATTTACCTAAGGCGTCAATAAAGACGTTTATTATCTCGCAAGATGAATCATGTCGCTATTTAAACGATCGGTTGTCGCTGAAATAACCAGCCATGTCGGTGTCGTGTTTTCCACGCTAATTGTCGTATGGTTAAGTGTATTACTAGTCAGGCTATTGGGGCAAGCCGCCGAAGGCAGCATTGGTGCCGATATTGTATTTGGTATCGCCGCATTGTCCAGTATTACGGCACTGCCAACCATACTATCCGTTTCCCTGTTTATTGCCGTCTTGTCAACCATCTCGCGCAATTATCGGGAATCTGAAATGGTGGTGTGGTTTGCCAGCGGCGTTTCCCTGCTCGACTGGATCCGGCCGGTGCTGCGGGTGGCTATTCCGGTTTGCCTGCTGATTGCCGTGCTGACCTTGCAGGCCTCGCCCTGGGCCTACCGGCAAATAGAAGAATATCGCCAGCGCTTCGAACATCGCTCTGATGTTGCCAAAATCGCATTTGGCCAGTTTATCGAATCAGAACAGGGCAAGCGGGTGTTCTTCATCGAGGCGCCCGTCAATCCTGAAGATGAAATGGGCAAAGTGTTTGCCAGGGTTTACGATGAGAATTGGTACACCACCATTACTTCCGATAACGCGCATTTGCGCGAAGAAGAAAATGGTGACCGTTTTCTGGTTCTGGGCCCCGGTAACCGCTATGACATGAAGCCCGGCAGTGCCGAGTTTCGCATGATCAAGTTTGACAACTACACCATGCGCCTGGAAAGCAAGGGTGGCGCAGGTGCCGAAGAAAATATCCGGAATGCCGCCTTGAATGTGATGAAAGCCAGACCGACGGGCAGCCTGCTCCAGGATCAAACCAGTAAAAGCGATTCACAAATCATGTGGCGTATTTCATTGCCATTGGCTGCGCTTAACCTGGCTTTGCTGGCCATTCCGCTAGGGGCGGTGAATCCTCGGCTTGGGCGTTCAGGAGATTTGGTGTTGGCGGGGCTGATTGGTTTGCTTTACATGAATACCATGAATCTGGTCAGGGGGTGGATAAGCAGTGACAAAATAGACATGATGGTTGGTATGGTCTTGTTGCATGGCGCAGTGTTGTTGCTGTGTGTGTATTTATTCCGCAAACGCCTGACCCTGAAAAAGCCTAAGGAACAGAAAGTATAAATATATAGCTAAAAGTTATAATTAATAAGATTTATATAACTTATAATCTATCTAAATTAAGGATAGATCGCTATGAATTTACAGCAATTTCGTTTTATCAGGGAAACGATCAGAAGAAATTTCAATCTGACGGAAGCCTCCCGGGTTTTGTTTACTTCCCAGCCCGGGGTTTCCAAGGCCATCATCGAATTCGAAGATGAGTTGGGTATTAAGATTTTTGAGCGGCATGGCAAGCGTATCAAGGGCTTGACCAAGCCGGGTGCTGCCGTTGCCAGCATTATTGACCGTATCATGCGTGAAGTGGATAACCTGAAAAAAGTCAGTGATGAATTTGCCAGGCGCGATGAAGGGAGCCTGGTAATTGGTTGTACCCATACACAGGCCCGTTATTTTCTGCCCAAGGTTATTCCCGAATTCAGAAAGCGTTTTCCCAAGGTGCGTGTGTCACTGGCTGAAGGCAGTCCTTCTCAATTGGCCAATATGGTTTTGCAGGAACAGGCAGACCTTGCCCTGGCCACTGAAACTTTGGCCAATGTCGAGGGCCTGACCACTTTGCCTTGTTACTCATGGGAGCACACGCTGGTGGTACCGCCCGATCATCCTCTAACCAGCCTGACTTCAACCCAGGCTAAAAATATTACCCTTGAGCAGGTGGCGCAGTATCCAATTATTACTTATGATCGTGCTTTTACGGGCCGGAATTCAATAGACAGTGCTTTTGCAAGCAAGGGGATTGTGCCTGACATTGTGCTGGAAGCGCTTGATGCCGATGTGATCAAAACCTATGTTGATGTTGAAATGGGCGTGGGTATTATTGCGGGTGTTGCTTTTGATCCCAGAAGGGATCCTGGCCTGGTAGGTATTCCTGTCGGTCATTTGTTTGGTGAGCACGTGACGCGCATCGGTCTGAAAAAAGGGATGTTTTTACGGGATTATGTGTATGCGTTCCTGAATATGTGTGCACCAAACCTGACCCGTGAAAACATTGATAACGAGGTGGTTTTTGAGGATGTGGAGTAAAGCCCGGTTTGTTTACTCTTTTAGGGCCCGTCGCAGGATTTTACCTACATTGGTTTTGGGCAGCTCATCCCTGAATTCCACCAGTTTGGGCACTTTGTAGGCCGTCAGGCTTTGGCGACAGAAATCAATCAATTTTTTTTCTGTCAGCGATGGGCTTTTGCGCACCACGAACACCTTCACAATCTCTCCGGCTGCACCGTTGTCGACACCTACGGCCACTACTTCCCGTACCTCGGGGTGGCTGGCTACCACCTCTTCAATTTCGTTAGGATACACATTAAAACCCGAGACAATAATGATGTCTTTTTTCCGGTCAACCAGATAGACAAATCCTTCTGCATCAACATAGCCCATGTCCCCGGTATGCAAGAAACCATCCTGGTCAAAAATCTTTTGGGTTTCTTCCGGATTGTTCCAGTAACCTTTCATGACTTGCGGGCCTTTGACACAGATTTCGCCTATTTCTCCAGTGCCCATTTCACGACCGTTATCATCACGAATGGACAGTTCGGTAGAGGGAAGGGGTAATCCGATTGAACCATTGAATTCAGACCTGCCCAGCGGGTTAATGGTAACCGCTGGCGAGGTTTCGGTTAAGCCATAAGCCTGCGAGAGGGGTTTGCCCGTGACTATTTTCCAGCGCTCGGCAACTGGACGCTGCACGGCCATGCCACCACCCAGTGTAAAGTGCAAATGGCTGAAATCAAGATTGCTAAAGTTCTCGTCATTAAGCAAGGCATTGAACAGGGTATTGACGCCGGTGAGGGCGGTAAAAGGATACTTTCCAATTTCCCTGACCAAGGCCGGAACGTCGCGCGGGTTCAGGATCAGCAGGTTGCGGGCCCCCAGCATCAGGAAGGTCAGGCAGTTGGCCGTGAGGGCAAAGATATGGTAGAGCGGCAGGGCGGTAATAATAAAATCTTTGCCCTCGGCAGTGTATGGTTTTACCCAGGCATAGGCCTGGCAGACGTTGGCCACCATATTGCCATGGCTTAGCATGGCCCCTTTGGCAACCCCGGTTGTGCCGCCGGTATATTGTAAAAAGGCAATGTCGTTATGGCCAAGTGTCGGGGGCGTAAAGGGCAGTTTGCCTGATCCGTTTAAAATGGACGTTAACTGGACGGGATTGGGTAGAGACCATTTTGGCACCCTGTGTTTTACGTGCCGTACCATAAAATTCATGACATGCCCTTTCAGTCCCAGCATATCGCCAATAGCGGTCACGATAATGGTTTTCAGCGAGGTCAGCTTTGGCAGCGCTGCCTGCAGGGTGGCGGCAAAGTTTTCAACAATTACAATGACTTCAGCCTCTGAGTCGTTAAGCTGATGTTCAAGTTCATGGGCCGTGTACAGGGGGTTGCAATTAACCACGGTGCAACCGGCCCGCAAGGCGCCAAACAGGCAAACCGGGTACTGGAACAGGTTGGGCATCATCAGGGCAATGCGGGTGCCCGGTTTGATGCCCCGGCTTTGCAACCAGGCGGCAAAGTTTCTGGACAGGCTGGCCAGTTGCGCATAGCTAAGGCTTTTGCCCATGGAAATATAGGCGGTTAAAGGGGCAAACTTTTGACAGCTCTGGTTGAAGATGTCCACCAATGATGAGTAGCAGGTTGCATCAATTTCAGCCGGGACGCCCGGTGGATAGTTGGTAATCCATGTTTTTTTCATTATTTTGTCCCCCTTCTGTTCTATTGTTATAACGAGTATGTACAGATAAGTATAGCCGAGGCCAATGGCGGTTTTTTCAGGGGATTTTCCCGAAGTTGGTTTTGCGGTAATGAAGCGGTCCCCCTCTGAATGGGGCAAATCCGGTGCCAAAAATAATGCCCGCATCGGTCAGATCGTCATCTTCGGTAATGCCTTTTTCGGTTTGCCGTCTGGCCTGTTCAATTAATGGCGTAATCAGGCGCTGGGTTAATCCATCCGGAACGGGTTTGTTTGAACGGATGCCATGCTTTCTGTCTTTCCAGTTATAAAACCCTTCTCCGGTCTTGATGCCCAGCTTGTTTTGCGCCACCAGGCGAGTTATGCAGTTGGGGACGGGTTTGCCAGTCGACAATTGCGTGCCAGCCGCCAGGGCAATATCCAGTCCTACCGTATCAGCCAGCTCAATGGGGCCCATTGGCATGCCAAATGCAAGCATGGCCTTATCAATGACTTCGGGGTCAATTCCTTCATCAACACAGTGCATGGCTTCCAGCATATAGGGGGCCAGCACTGCATTAACCAGGAATCCTGGGGTGTCTTGTACTGGCAGTGGCAGTTTGCCAATTTGGCCAGCAAAGGCGCAGGCACGGTCAATGGTTTGCGGGCTGATGCCTTCGGCATGCACAATTTCAACCAGTGGCATTTTTGCGACAGGATTAAAGAAATGAATGCCCAGAAAACGCTCCGGCCGTTTCAGGCCGCTACGTAGCGCCTGAATAGAAAGGCTTGAAGTATTGCTGGCCAGGAAGGCATCCGGTTTCATCAAGGCTTCAAGCTTTTGGTAAAGCTCCTGTTTAGCTTGGATGTTTTCATAAATGGCTTCAATCACCAGGTCAGCGGTGGCGATACCGTGTCCGTCTGGATCAGGAATCAACCTGTCGCGGGCGGCTTGGGCAGTCAGTCGGTCTTTGCGGGCAAATAGCGGGGCGGCGGCCTTGAAAGCGTTCGCAATGCGGCTGTAATCGGTGTCTTGCAGGGTGGTTTTGATGCCTTGCAAGGCGCACCAGGCCGCAATGGCGCCACCCATGACGCCAGCCCCAATCACATGCACCTGCAAAACCGGTGGCAGGCCGCTTTGCTTGCCAAATGCTTTCAGCCTTTCCTGCAATTGAAAGACCCGGATCAGGTTGGCGGTGACGGGAGAGCTCAACAGCCGGTTGACAATATCCGGTGCTGCCAGGCCATTACCGTTGTGCTGTTCCCATAAATCAATAATTGCCCGGGGTGCGGGGTAATGGGCATCGGGATCTTTGCGGGCCACGTTTTTTCGGGCCTGGCGGGCAACCAGCCTTTTAAGGGGCTGCCTGTTAAGCCATTTGGCCAGCCCTTTGGCCTGGCGGCGCGGTCGTCCCGACAACACCCACTCGGCCGCGCTTTGGCGGGCCACGCGCGGGGCAACCACCCAATCAACCAGCCCCAGTGACTGGGCCTTGCGGGCATCCAGGGTCCTGCCGGTCAGGATCATGTCCAATGCGGCCTGTGGGCCAATTAAGGCAGGCAGCCGCATAAGGCCACCCCAGGCAGGGTAGATGCCCAGCATGACTTCAGGCAAGCCCAGAGCGGGTGTGGGCGTGTCAATCAATAGACGGTATTTAGAGGCAAGGGCCAGTTCCAGGCCGCCACCCAGGCAGGTGCCGTGGATCAGCGCAAGCGTGGGAAAGGGCAGTTTTTCAATGCGGTTGAACAGGCTCCAGCCCCGTTCAATCAGTTGTTTTCCATCATAGGGGCTACTGAAATTAGAAAATTCCTTAATATCGGCACCGGCAATAAAGCTGTTGCTTTTGCCCGATAAAAAGACCAGACCCCTGATGGTATGCTGCCCCAGATGGTCAAGGGCCGTTTTCAGTTCTTCCATGGCCTGGGTGGACAGCGCATTCATGCTGCGTTCGGGGCAGTTGATGCTGAGCCAGGCAATTTGCCTCTCATCAATCAGCAACGACCAGTTCTTTACATTAAGTTCTGTGCTCATGGCTCATCCTTCATGGTTTCTATCAGCATGGCGCCACCCTGGCCACCGCCAATGCAAATGGTGGCAACCCCCTTGGACAGATTACGTGCCCGAAGGGCATGCAGCAGGTGCAAGACGATGCGGGCACCCGATGCGCCAACTGGATGGCCAATCGCAATCGCGCCACCATCGACATTCAGTTTCTCTTGATCCAATGTGCCCCAGGCCGGGGTGTTGAAATGTTCCTGGCAATACTCTTCGCTTGCAAAGGCGCGGATGCAGCCCAGGACCTGGGCTGCAAAAGCCTCATTGATCTCCCATAGGTCGGGGTCTTGCAAGCGTAAGCCATTACGTTGCAAAAGCGGTATGCTGGCATGCACGGGGCCCAGTCCCATCTGGGCGGGGTCAAGGGCAGCCCATTGGCTGTCGGTAATTTTTCCTATTGGCTGCAGGCCCCATTTTTGTACCGCCTCTGCGGAGGCCACTATCAGGGCTGCGGCGCCATCGCTGACCTGTGAGCTGTTGCCAGCCGTGATATTACCACTGGGGCGGTCGAATACCGCTTTTAGTTTGGCCAGTTTGTCGGGGGTGGAATCACGGCGAACCCCGTCATCGTCAGTATAAAGATTGCCCTGGGCATCAATGATGGGGGTGATTTCATCAAATTGCTTGCAGTTTTGCGCTTCGATAGTGCGTTGGTGACTGCGGACGCTATAGGCGTCCATTTCCTGGCGGGTAATGCCAAATTTCCAGGCCAGGTTCTCGGCCGTTTGGCCCATGGAGATGCCAACCACCGGGTCATTTAAACCCTTAAGCAAACCAATGACAGGGGCAAGATAAGCAGGCCTGAAGGTACGAATGGCATGCAATTTCTGTATCGGTTTTTTGGCCGTATTCCATTGGCTTAGCCAATTAACCATTTTGTCGGAAAACAGGATGGGTGCATGGGACAGTGCATCGGTACCGACTGCCAGCACCAGATGCGAGCGGCCGGTTTGTATGTTGGTCAGGGCGCTGTCCAGCGCCTGCATGCCCGAGGCACAATTGCGCATGACTGTCCAGGCGGGTACGTGATAGCCGGTGCCAATACGCAAGCCAACAACCCGGCCGATATTGGTTTCATCAGTAGAAGGAGACGCGCAGCCCACAATGACCTCATCCAGGTCAGAGGCACTGAAGGATTGGCGCAACAAGAGGCTGCGGCTGGTTTGTACGGCCAGTTCGCTAGCCGAAAAAGGACCCGGAGCATTACGCGCTTTCAGAAACGGGGTTCTGGCACCATCAATAATATAGACGGGTTTGAAAGTCATGGTCGGTCTCCTTGATAGGTGTTCCGGATATTCATGAAGGCGGCCGGGTTTCGCAAGTCTTTGGGGAAATCATCTACATGGATGACGATATCCCTGAGCCGGTTACGGGTTACCAGCAATTCATATTCCTCGGCACTGATGCGGTTCATGTCGAAGGCAAGCCGGGCAATATCCCTGATGTTGGCATCGGGATGATTTTTGAATATGCCATTTTTTTCATCTTGACGGATTTTGGCTTCAACCGGTTCAGCCTTGATGGCATAAACCAGGGCCTGTTCGAGGGCGCCCACTGGATCTTCAGGATTGGCAGGCAGATAACAGTTGGCGGTCAGGCGGTCACGGGTGCTGCCCGGTTGCATCAGCTGTTTGCAAATGGGGCTATCAAGCGCATCAACCGGTGCGGAAAATGACGGGCCCCAGGGAAAGCTGACCAAACGCAATAACAAGCCAAGGACCCGGTTTGGAAAATTGCGGCAGGTTTGCAGCAGGGCTGTTTGCGCATCAAACAGGCACTGCTGGACGGCTTTGTGCACCAAGGGTAGCTCATCATGCTGGCGGCCGTTGCTTTCGTATTGCTTAAGCACGCAGGAGGCAATATAAAGCTGGGCCAGGACATCGCCCAGCCGGGCGGATATTTTTTCACGGCGCTTCAGCTTGCCACCCATGGACAGCATGGTGATATCGGCCATGAAAGCGAGCATGCCGGATAGTCGGGTGAGCTGACGGTAGTACATCATGGTTTCGGGGGCGGCCTGGTGACGCAGGGTAAATATCCTGGCCCCCAATAGGCCGCTGGCCAGAGTGCGCAGGCCATTGCGGGTGCTGAACCCGATATGTTGCCAGAAAAGCCGGTCAAAGTTGTCCAGGGACGTGACGGGGTCTGCTTCCTGCGCGGCTTGCATTTCCTTTAATATATAGGGGTGACAGCGGATGGAACCCTGGCCGAAAATGATCAGGCTGCGGGTCAGGATGTTGGCACCTTCCACGGTAATGCCAATGGGGATCTGCTGGTACGCACGTCCCAAAAAATTGGAAGGTCCCAGACAGATTCCCTTTCCGCCAATAATGTCCATGGCGTCATTAACAACGCTGCGGGCGCGTTCGGTAACATGGTATTTGGCGATTGATGACACCACCGAAGGTTTTTCGCCCAGATCAACGGCGCCTGCTGTCATAATGCGAACGGCATTGCTGGCATACGTATTGGCGCCCATGCGGGCAAGCACCTCCTCAACCCCTTCGAAGCGGCCAACCGGCAGGTTGAATTGCGTGCGGATACGGGCGTAGGCGCCCACCGTGCGAACGGCCAGTTGCGACATTCCCACGTTGGACGATGGCAGGGAAATGGCGCGGCCGGCAGCCAGGCATTCCATCAGCATGCGCCAACCTTGCCCAGCCATTGCGGGGCCGCCAATAATAAAGCTCAATGGCATGAAAACTTCTTTGCCCCGGGTGGGGCCGTTCATGAACATGGCGTTAAGCGGGAAATGCCGTCGGCCTATTTCCACGCCAGGATGGTCGTGTGGAACCAGTGCGCAGGTTATCCCGATTTCTTTTTGTTCGCCCAGCAAGGCATCGGGATCGTACAGCCTGAAAGCCAGGCCTAGCAGGGTGCAGACAGGTGCCAGGGTGATGTAGCGTTTGTCCCAGCTCACGCGCATACCCAGCACTTCTTCACCTTCCCAAAGGCCTTTGCAGACCACCCCGCTATCGGGAATGGCGGCGGCATCAGAGCCGGCCCAGGGGCTGGTCAGTGCAAAGGCAGGAATTTCCTGTCCACTGGCAAGCCGTGGCAGGTAGTAATTTTTTTGTTCGGGGGTGCCATAATGAACCAGGAGTTCAGCAGGGCCCAGGGAGTTGGGCACCATGACAGAAACCGCCAGTGCCGAGTTTCGGGTGGACAGTCGGGTAATGACTTCTGAGTGGGCAAATGCCGAAAAACCAAGACCCCCATACTGTGCTGGAATAATCATGCCCAGAAACTTTTTTTCTTTTATGTATTGCCAGGCTGCTGCGGGCAAATCCAGGTCTTGGGTGGTCACTTCCCAGTCATTCACCAATGAACAGGCATGTTCAACTTCATTGTCCAGAAAAGCCTGCTCTTGCGCAGTCAGGGTGGGGACCGGATAGTCCATCAGCTTTTGCCAGTTGGGGCATCCGCTAAACAGTTCGGCATCCCACCAGACTGTGCCGGCCTCGATCGCTTCCTTTTCGGTGAAAGACATTGGAGGCAGTACTTTTTTGAATGCCTTCAGTATGAAGGCACTGATGGTGTTTTTGCGCCAGTTACGCAATTGCTGAAAGAGGAGCACAGAAACCTCCTGGCAGAAAATATATTTATCGAGCCAGCAATCAGGGCACAATGACTTTGTCATTGTTGTGTATATGAGAATGGACTTCTCATGAGTATGGTACCACTGCGGCAAGGCTTCTGCACTTATTGGCAGAAGCCTGATCTGTGCAAAAATATCTTGTAATTGATAATCATTCTCATCTATAATTTAGCTCATCTAAAGGAGAGTTTGTAATGAGTATGAGCATGAATGCGGTAATTGTAGGAGCGGATCGTTTGGGAAATATCCCCAGTTTGCTTAAAGATCATAATATTGAAATCAGGCAACATATTAGTGGCAGGGATCCTGCGCATCAGAAAAAAACCTATCAGCTACCCAGTGGTACACAGGTGGTTATTTTGTTGACCGATTTTCTGGGTCATAATGTGATGAAGTCTTTTCGTTCAGCGGCCCAGCGTGCGGGGGTCCCCGTTGTTGCATGCCGACGTTCGCTAGGCAGTATGCAGCAGGCATTGACACTATGTGGGTACAGGTGCTGCGAGCGTTGCCCGCAAAGACAGGTCGAGAGGCATTGATGGCCCGGAGTGAGAAGCAGCCCATTAACAATGATGTCCCGAGCCAGAATTAAAAAACCTCATCGGCGTGATGCCGATGAGGTTTTTGGGTTTTCTGACGCTGGCTCTTAGTATGCTGCCAGGGTACGGCCTTCAAGACGGCGCGCACCGTTATAGCGTTTTGTCCAGTAAGCGTTGCTCATGTCTTCAACACGGACAACGGTTCCGGTACGTGGGGAGTGGACGAATTTGTTGGCACCCAAATAAATGCCTACATGGGAATAGGTAAATCCGCGGGTGTTAAAGAAAACCAGGTCTCCGGGTTTAAGGGAATCTTTGGATACCTTTAGGCCAATGCCTGCCATTGATTGAGAGTTGCGTGGCAGGTTAACCCCCATGTATTTGCTGGCGGTATAGTAAATAAAGCCGCTGCAGTCAAAACCGGTGCTTGGGGTTGTGCCACCAAAACGATAGCGTACGCCCAGATAGTTCAGGGCTGCCTGAGCCAGTTCACTGGATCCGGATTTATTGATGCTGATAGAAGCGTCCCTGTTTAAGCGATCCATTTTGGCCTGTACAATCAGGTCGCCAATAGGGTCGGACAGTTTGGGAGACCAGTTGATATTGGTATCTGGCAGGGGGTATTGTTCGCTGACCTCAACCGCTTGATCAAGGGAAATGGACTGTTGGGTGTTAACGAGGTGCCGGATTGGATCTTCGGAAACATTTTGTGCTGAAGCTGCATTGCTAAGGGTTATGCAAGAGATTGCAAGTAGAAAATGGCCGCAATAAGCCATTATCCCCCGTTGATGCGTGGGTAATTGTGGATGCATAGTCGTAACATATAATTAAAAGTGTAAGGTATTCGTACTTGCTTTATCCAAAAAGCTTAGTGAATTCTATAGAAAAATCAATAACATCGCAAGTAATTTGCCCTTTGTATTGCTTTCATTAAGGCGGGATTTTTTGTGTTTTTCATAGGTAAAATTATTGAACACAAGAAAAGGCGCTTTATTATGAGTGATTGGCTGGTTTTTGCAGGGAGTTAGGGATATTTGTTATTAAATTCTTTTATTTGTCATGTTTTTGTGGTTAATTTGATTGAAATTAAACAAATAAGTATGAATTTGTATCTGTGGTAAAAAACATGAAAAAAGACGCCATTGCTTGAATGGCGTCTTTGGTATTTTAATGATATGTAAATCCCGGTTTTACTGCTGCCTGCTCAGCCCTATTTGGGCCAGGCCGGGCAAATGATTACCCGGTAATTACATGCCACTGTAAACAGGACCTTCACCACCCTGTGGTGCCACCCAAACAATGTTCTGGGTGGGGTCTTTAATATCACAGGTTTTGCAATGAACGCAGTTTTGGGCGTTGATTTGCAGTTTATCTTCGCCGTTATCGTCTTTGATAAACTCGTAAACGCCGGCAGGGCAATAGCGCTGTTCGGGACCTGCATAAACCTTCAGGTTGGTGTCAACCGGAATATCGGGGTTTTTCAGGGTTAGGTGAATGGGTTCATTTTCATCATGGTTGGTGTTGGAAATGAACACGGAACTCAGGCGATCAAAAGTGATTTTGCCATCGGGTTTGGGGTATTCGATTTTTGCGCATTCCGCAGCCGGTTTCAGACATTCATGATCAGCCTTGGTGCGATGAATGGTCCATGGCATTTTGCCCTGGAAAAGCAGTTGTTCGACACCGGTCATGATGGTGGCTACGGTACGGCCTTTTTTGAACCATTGCTTGAAGTTGCGCGCCTTGTTCAGTTCTTTATATAGCCAGGACTGTTCGAAGGCGATGGGGTAATCGCTTAAGATGTCGTGGCTGCGTTCGGCAACCAGTGCATCGTACAGGGCTTGTGCGGCCAGTGCGCCGGTTTTGATGGCGGCATGGCTACCCTTGATGCGTGATGCATTCAGGAAGCCGGCTTCGCAACCCACCATGGCGCCACCCGGGAATACCAGTTTGGGTAGGGAAAGCAGGCCGCCAGCGGTAAGGGCGCGGGCACCATAAGCAATACGTTTGCCATTCTCAAAATAAGGCTTGATGCTGGGGTGTGTCTTGTAGCGCTGGAATTCTTCAAAAGGAGACAGCCATGGGTTGGCGTAATCAAGGCCTACTACCATGCCCACCACAACAATGTTGTTATCAAGGTGATACAGGAAGGTGCCGCCATACGTGTCCGAATCAAGTGGCCAGCCGGCAGTATGAATAACCAGGCCAGGTTTGGATTTGGCCGGGTCGATTTCCCACATTTCTTTAATGCCAATGCCATAGCTTTGCGGATCGCGGCCTTGGTCCAGATTGAATTTTTCAATTAACTGACGACCCAGCTGACCACGCGACCCTTCGGCAAAAATCGTGTATTTGGCCAGTAATTCCATGCCAGGCTGGTAATGGTCGGAATGGCTGCCGTCACGATTCACACCCATATCACCCGTGGCTACGCCACGCACGGCACCTTTGTCATCGTACAGGATTTCGGTGGCGGCAAAACCGGGGAAAATATCCACTCCAAGGCTTTCTGCCTGCTCGCCCAGCCAGCGGGTGACATCACCCAGACGGACAATGTAGTTGCCTTCATTCTTGAAGCAGGGGGGCAGCATCCAGTGGGGGGTCTTGCGGGCACCGGTTTCGCTAAGGAAAAGAAACTCATCTTCCTTGACTGCGGTGTCCAGCGGTGCACCTTTTTCTTTCCAGTCGGGAATCAGCTCGTCAAGGGCCAGTGGATCCATGACAGCGCCTGAAAGAATATGGGCGCCAATTTCACCGCCTTTTTCCAGTACACAGACGGAAATATCTTTATTGTTTTCGTTGCTTAATTGCTTGAGCTTGATGGCGGTTGAAAGACCTGCAGGTCCTCCACCAACAACCACTACATCATATTCCATTGACTCGCGTTCAGACATGAGCGCCAACTCCTTATATAGATTGTAAATTTCCAGATTCCATGATTGTATTGTAATGAATCGGTTTATGCAGTGAAAAACATCAAAATTCACGCGATAAAAAAAATGTCAATCTAAATCTGATAGAGTTAACAGCTTATTGAGTATCAAAAACAAAAGGACATAAATGGATAATTTGTGCTTGCCTGCAGATTTGGCGGGAAGTTTTAATAATGGGATTCATTCTTTTTCATTTGCCATGCGCTGGGGCGATATGGATATGCTGGGGCACCTGAACAATACCGTTTACTTCCGGGCCATGGAGGAAGCGCGTATTGAATTCATCAACGCCATACGACCTTATTTTGAGGCGGGTACTGGCGTGGTGGTGGGGCATCTTTCCTGTGATTTTCTGCGTCCCATGAATTATCCGGGCAATGCTTTGGTCATGCATGAGTTAACCCGTATGGGGCGTTCAAGCATGGAACATAAAATTACCATCGAAAAAGAAGGTCAACCGGGTGTTGTTTATGCATCAGCCCGTTCGGTTCTGGTTTTGTCCAATTTGGCTACCGGCCGTTCCTGCTCATGGAGCGAGCAAATGCGTGAGGTAATCCAGGAACTGTTCAGTCAGGACTAGCTGTTTTTAGTGTATTCCCCAATTCAGGGAAAAGCGGAAACTATGGTATTAGTAGCGATTGACCGCTTTATATTTAATACGAAGGAAAATAGATGGATAAGGTGTATCAAAGCGCCAGCCTGGCCTTAAAGGACATTGTCGCTGATGGACAAATGATAGGAGTTGGGGGGTTTGGTTTATGTGGAATTCCAGAGGCACTCATCGCTGCGCTCAGGGATTCGGGCGTTAAAAACCTTACTTGTGTCAGCAATAATGCCGGTGTAGACGGTTTTGGTCTGGGGCAGTTGTTAACCACCCGACAAATCCGCAAAATGATTGCTTCTTACGTGGGTGAAAATAAAGAGTTTGAACGTCAATACCTGTCGGGCGAACTGGAGCTTGAATTTACACCGCAAGGCACCCTGGCTGAAAAGTTGCGTGCTGGTGGAGCGGGTATCCCTGCATTCTTTACCCGTACCGGTGTGGGTACCCTGGTTGCCGAGGGTAAGGAAATCCGCGAGTTTGATGGCCACAACTATGTCATGGAGCGTTCGCTTGTTCCTGATGTGTCGCTGGTAAAAGCCTATATTGCCGATCGCAGTGGCAATCTGGTGTTCCGTAAAACCGCCCGCAACTTCAATCCGAATGTCGCGATGGCAGGCAAGATCACGGTTGTTGAAGTTGAAAAAATCGTTGAAACCGGCGAACTCGATCCGGATCAGGTACATCTGCCCGGTATTTACGTACACCGTATCGTGCTCAATGAAAATCCGGAAAAACGTATTGAACAACGCACTGTCCGTCAGGCATAAGGAGAACAAGAATGGCTTGGAGTCGTGAAGAGATGGCAGCGCGTGCTGCCAAAGAATTGCAAGATGGTTTTTATGTCAACCTGGGTATTGGCTTGCCCACCCTGGTCGCTAACTATGTTCCTGAAAACATGGAAGTATGGCTGCAGTCTGAAAATGGCCTGCTGGGCATTGGACCTTTCCCAACCGAAGAAGAGATTGATCCGGACTTGATCAATGCTGGCAAACAAACCGTGACCACGTTAGCGGGGTCTTCTATTTTTTCATCGGCAGATTCATTCGCCATGATTCGTGGTGGCAAAATCAATCTGGCCATTTTGGGTGCCATGCAGGTTTCCGAAAAAGGCGACCTGGCCAACTGGATGATTCCCGGCAAAATGGTCAAGGGCATGGGCGGTGCCATGGACCTGGTAGGCGGGGTGGGTCGTGTTTTGGTCCTGATGGAACACGTTGCACGCAAGAAAGACGGTACTGAAGACCTGAAGATCTTGCCAGAATGTACCTTGCCCCTGACCGGCGTGGGTGTTGTCAACATGATCATTACTGATCTGGGCGTTCTGGAAGTGACTGAAAATGGTTTGAAACTGCTTGAGCTGGCGCCGGGCGTCACCGTTGAGGAACTGCAGTCAAAAACCGGTGTGGAAGTGGATGTTGCGGCTTTCGCCTAAGGTGAGCGGCTGCTTTGCCTTGGCCTGTATGTGCTAAAAGCAAAGCAATTATTCTGTAGCTTGCCACCATACCAACATTAACCCCGTCTTTTGCCATTGGTAGTGTACGGGGTTTTCTATGCCTGCTTTTTCAAGGCAGCCAGTGCGAGCAGTAACCAGCCAAGCAAGAAGCTTACCCCGCCAATGGGCGTAATGGCACCCAGAGCAGGCGTATTGGTTAATACCAATAAATAAAGGCTGCCGCTAAAAATCACAATACCGGCCGTCAGAAAACGGGCCGCCCATTTTTGCAAGACAGGCGCAAGATAGGTGCTTATTGCCACCAGCATAAACAGACCCAGGCTGTGCGTCATTTGATACAGCACACCCGTATGCCATACCGTCAATCTTTCTGGGCTTACCATGGCTTTCAGGGCATGGGCACCGAAAGCGCCAAAGGCAACTGAAACCAGGCAACTAAGCGCGGCGAATACAATATAAAAACGGGCATTCATGATCACTTCCTTAAAGTTTCAATAAAAAACAGAAAACACTATAAGCGTATCCGTTAAAAAATTCCACGGTTTGGGTTTTTTGGCTGAAGTCTATTGCTGGCTGGTGTATCTTATTCAACATCCATTTAATGGTTTTTGGCCTGATGTTTATTATGCGTGGCAGGCCTGCTGATTTGTTGGTTGGGAAAATGAATTTATTCAAACAAAGAATTGCGCTATTGCGTGAGCGGATGACAGAACTTGGTCTTGATGCCTATATTGTTCCTTCTGCGGATCCGCATTTATCCGAATATCTCCCTGAGCACTGGCAGGCCCGGACCTGGCTAAGTGGCTTTGACGGTTCGGCGGGAACCCTGCTGGTAACCACTCATTTTGCCGGTTTATGGACCGACAGCCGCTACTGGGAACAGGCCCGGGCCCAGCTTGAAGGCAGTGATATTGCCCTGATGCAACAGGGGCAGGAGGGTGTGCCAGACTTGAATGACTGGCTATGCAGTCAATTGCAGCCAGGAATGAAGGTGGGTGCAGATGGTTTTACCCTTAGCATGCGTGGCGCTCAGGATTTGCAAAATACCTTGAAGAGCGTCCCGGCACAGGTTTGCTGGAGCGAAAAATTGCTGGATAATATTTGGCATGACAGGCCCGCTTTGCCAGTTAAAGCGGTGTACGAGCATGAAGCGCCTTTTGTATCGCAAAGCAGGGTTGAAAAGCTACGTCTGGTTCGTAAGGCGATAGACCAGTTGGGTGCGCAGTGGCATCTGGTTTCGTCGCTGGATGATATTGCCTGGATCTTGAATTTACGCGGTTCCGATGTGTCGTACAATCCGGTTTTTCTGTCTTATCTGCTGATTGGCCCCGAACAATGCGAGCTGTTTGTTGAGCAGGCCAAGTTGAATCCGGTTCTTATTGAAAAGCTGGCTGCCGAACATATTCTTATCAGGCCTTACAACGGGATTACTCAGGCGCTTGCCGGTCTTGAGGGCAAGGGTGAACTGTTGATTGATCCAGCGCGCACCACGATTGGCATTTGTCAGGCGGCTGCCAGCCTGACGCTTGTAGAGGCACTGAATCCATCGCAATTGTTCAAGTCACGTAAAACCGTCGCCGATATTCAGAATGTGCGTAACGCGATGGAGGCCGATGGTGCTGCCTTGTGCGAGTTTTTTGCTTGGTTTGAACAGGCCATGGCTAACGGTGAAGTCGTGACCGAGGTGACCATTGATGAGCAGATTAATGCCGCCCGTGCGCGGCAAGCGCATTTTGTCTGCCCCAGTTTTGCCACCATTGCCGGTTTTAATGCCAATGGTGCCATGCCCCATTATCGTGCCACCCCCGAATCGCATGCGGTCATTGAAGGCAATGGTCTGTTATTGATTGATTCTGGTGGCCAATACCTGAACGGCACTACCGATATTACCCGGGTGGTACCGGTTGGGCAGGTGTCCGACAGCCAAAAGGCGGATTTCACCCTGGTGCTCAAGGGCATGATTGCCTTGTCGCGTGCGGTTTTCCCGGTTGGGTTTCCTGCACCGCTGTTAGACCCGATTGCCCGCATGCCCTTATGGCAACAGGGACTTGATTTTGGCCATGGTACGGGGCATGGCGTGGGCTACTTCCTGAATGTACATGAAGGGCCGCAAGGGATTTCCCATCGCGGTTACCGCAATTTGAATACCGGCATGCAGGAAGGCATGATTACGTCCAATGAGCCGGGACTGTACCGTCCTGGTCAATGGGGGATCCGGATTGAAAACCTGGTTTGTAATGTTTCAGGCGGTGAAACCGAGTTTGGCCGTTTTCTTAAATTTGAGACCTTGACCTTATGCCCGATTGATACGCGTTGTATTGCCACCCATATGCTGGATGAGGCAGAGCGAAACTGGCTGAACCAGTACCATGAACAGGTCAGGAACCGGCTGCAGCCATTGGTGGATGGTGCAGCCTTGCAATGGTTGCAGGAAAGAACCCAGCCGCTTTAAAGCTGGTTCATTCCATATTGAACCAGCAGGGCACTTGTTGCTACGGCTACCCATACGCCCAGTCCAAGCAGGATGGGGCGTATGCCGGTACTGACGATTTTGCGCAGGTTGGTGGAAAGGCCAATCGCACTCAGGGCCATAATAATCATGAATTTGGCGATGCCAGCCAGCCAGGGCAGGAGTGCCTCTGGCAGCAGTCCGGTACTGCGCACTCCTGATGCCACCAAAAACCAAAGGATAAACCAAGGGAATATTTTGGCCAGTGCCACTTCGGGCATGTCATTTTTTTTCTGTCGCCAGTATTCAAGAAAAACCAGAAACAGACAAATAGGAATAATCAGTGTGGCTCTGGTTAGCTTGACGATAGTAGCGTAATCGCCAGCTTGCTGACTGTACGCGTAGCCGGCAGCAACCACCGATGAGGTATCATTAATGGCGGCTCCTGCCCACAAGCCAAAGCCGTAATCGCTTAATTGCAACATATGGCCCAATGCAGGGAAAAGCAAAACAGCGATGACATTGAAAAGAAAAATGGTTGAGATGGCATAGGCGGTCTCATGATCTTCTGGCTTGATGATGGGGGTGACGGCGGCAATGGCCGAGCCACCGCAAATGGCGGTACCTACCCCGATCAGTGTGCGTAATTTGCCATGGATACCCAGTATTTTTCCCAGTAACAAGGCACTGATAAAAGCCATCGAGACCGTTACGAAGGTAACGGCCAGGGACTCACCGCCCGTGCTGACAATTTGCCCAAAGCTAAGGCCAAATCCCAGTAAAATCACAGACCATTGCAGGATTTTTTTACTGGAAAATGCAATGCCGGGCTGCATGATGGTTCTGACCCCCAGGGCATTGCTGTAAATAATTCCCAAGATAATGCCAAAAACCGGTCCACCAATAACCGGGAACTGTTTGCCGGCAAACCAGGCAATCATGGCAATGCCTAAAGTAAGCAAGATTCCGGGAATCAGACTGTTTCTTTGCCTGAACAGGCCCTGATGGGAGATTGAGGTGACGGGGGGGTTAACAGTGCTAATAGGGTTATGGACTAACATAATCAATACTTATATGTTTATGAATTATGGGTATATTAAACCTTTGTTAAATATAAATAAAGATAATATAATTTATAAATAGAATAAGGATTTTTTATATGATTTCATTCAGTCCCAAACAGTTGGAAGTTTTTGTGGCCATTACCTTGCAAGGCAGTGTCAAGGCGGCTGCCAAGATACTGCACTTAACCCAGCCGGCAGCCAGTATGGCTTTGGCTGAGCTTGAAAAACAGCTGGGTTCATCTTTGTTTGACCGAGATAAAGGACGGCTATTCCTGAATCAAAAAGGCAAGGATTTGCTGCCCCTGGCCCAGGAAATCCTGGAGCGTATGCGCGAACTCGAGCAGCGCGCCAGTGATGCACAGGACACCTTGCGGGGTAACTTCAGAGTAGGCGCCAGCAATACGGTGGGCAATTATCTGGTGGGGGATTTGTTGGGCAATTTTGTTAACCGGCACGAAGAAGTCACGGTGCATCTGCAGGTTGCCAATAGTGATGAAATCGTCAAGGGGGTCCTTGAGCATTCGTTAGATGTGGCTTGCATAGAGGGTGAGGTGATTAATACAGACATCGAGTCGATTGCCTGGCGTGATGATCAGTTGCAAATATGCGCCAGACCGGATCATCCCCTGGCCTTGAAAAAACACTTGCAGGAAAGTGATTTTGAAAACCAGCGCTGGATTCTACGGGAACAGGGATCTGCGACCCGGCTGTTATGCGAGCGGGAATTGAGCCGTTTGCCTAAAGGGCATATTGTTATGGAATTGGGCCAGGTAGAGGCGATTAAACAGGCGGTCATTGCCGGGCTGGGTATTGCATTTTTGCCCAAGGTGGCGGTTACCTATGCCATACAATCGGGTCGTTTAAAACGACTCGAGACGCCTTTTTTAAACTTGGATAGAAAATTGTCCATCATTTACCATAAACAGCGTTATCGGGGACGCCTGATGGATAACTTTCTGTCTATGATAGGTATGTAGCAGGGATGAATTTGCATTTTACCAATTGGCCAATTTTTTTGAAAGCGGACTTTAGCTGGCCAATGCGGTATCAGGGTTGCTTTTACCCAGGCGCATGCGGATTTTTTTCCATGCCCGGTCATGTAAGGGCAGCAACAGAACATTGCAAACAGGTTCCACAAGGGCGGCCAGTCCACCTACTGAGACAGAGCCTGTAAAAATAAAGGCAACCGTAAAAGCCACGCTCATGTGCAGTAATGTCTGGCTGATTTTTTCGATGATGATCATTTTGTTTCCCCATGTTTTATCTATGGTTTAAATGATAATGATTCTTATTTGTTAAGTAAAGTGGAAAATTTAAATTATCTCTATAGCTAATGTTAATTGGTTATTATTTGATATTGTAAATTTATATTGAAATGCTATTTTAAGAGATTGAGCGACGGCAGGTGCCTGGTACTGGCAAGTGATGGCCATAGAAATAAAAACAGCCCTTTAAAAGGGCTGTTTTTGCAAGAGAACAAAGCTTATTTCAGTTTTGTTTCTTTGTAGTCAACGTGCTTGCGAGCAACGGGATCAAATTTTTTGATCAGCATTTTTTCTGGCATGTTGCGTTTGTTTTTGGTCGTTGTGTAGAAGTGACCTGTGCCAGCTGTAGATTCAAGTTTGATTTTCTCGCGAATACCTTTTGCCATTTTAAGCTCCTGGGAATAAATTCAGAAAATATTTAAGCACCCAAGGCTTAAACAGATTGACCGTTGGCACGCATTTCAGCCAAAACAGCATCGATGCCTTTTTTGTCAATGGTGCGCAGTGCGTTTGTGGATACGCGCAGGCGAACCCAACGGTTTTCGCTTTCAACCCAGAAACGGCGAGACTGCAGGTTAGGCAGGAAACGACGTTTTGTTTTGTTGTTAGCGTGAGAAACATTATTACCGGTAATGGGGCGCTTGCCGGTTACTTGGCAGACTTTAGCCATGATTAACACCTCGTTAAGTTATAGGCCAGATTTTTGGCTCGGGCCAGCCTTCTGAAAAATATTTTTGGCAAATGTTGCTGACCAACATTAAATAAATTGGTCTTGATTTTGCCGTTACGCCTATCGTTGCAGCCTATATTAGGGCATTCATATTGCCTTCCAATAAGCTAAGCCAATAATTCTAATATGAAAATCATGTTTTTAGCAAGTTATTATGTATTTCCATGATAAATAAAGGGAAATATGTGGTTTTTAGTCCGGGTTTAACTATGCTAGGGCTCGGTTGTGGGTAGATGGATAGGCAAGTTTTCCCGTGGTTTTCAGGCCCGGCCAATAAATCTTCCGCAAATAAATGAAATACCTAGACACACAAACAGACAGGTAAATAAGGGCAAGGCGGTACCGGTTTGCCAATTGCTGACCAGGCTGCTGGTTAATGTGCCAAACATGAATTGCATGCAACCCATCAGGGCAGAGGCTACTCCCAGTCTGGCCCCCTGTTCTTTCAGGGCCAGGGCCGTTGAATTGGGGTTGATGACGCCCAGGCAGGCACTAAGGCAAAACATGCAAATCATAAACAAAGGCAGGTTAATAAAATTTCCAAGGGTGAGTAGCAGGCCGGTCACGCTGCTGACAAGGCCCAGCAGAAGGGCTGTTTTAAGAACCTTAATTGAAGCGTGTTTACGCAGCATGCGAACGCTAATTTGAGATCCCAGGATTAAGCCAGCGGCATTCAAACCAAACAGGAAACCGAAATTTTCCTGTGCAATGCCAAACTGGGTAATGAAAATGGTGGGGGAAGAGGCAATAAAGGCAAACAGGCCAGCCATGCCCAAGCCGCCGGAAAGGGCAAAAGCCATGAAGTTACGATGACACAGTAAACCAAAATAGTTGCCGCAAATGGTTTTTGCGCTAAGCTTAACGGCCTTTTCGGGTTTAAGGGACTCTTGCAATTTGACAACGCAAAGCGCAATTAACAGAACGGCTACAACCAGCATGATGGCGAACAGGCCGCGCCATCCGACGATGGGGCCCAGGAAACTGCCCGCTATCGGTGCCAGGACCGGTGCCAGGCCCATGATCAGCATTAACAGGGACAGGGCATGTGCCGCATCCTGGGTATTGTAGTGATCCCTGATGACGGCCCTGGGGATGACAATGCAAGAAGCGGCGCCAAAAGCCTGGAGGGTGCGTGCGACCAGGAGCATTTCAAAAGAAGTGGAAAGTGCGCAGCTTATAGTGGCCAGCAAGTACAGGCCGAGCCCGAAAAGCAACGGTTTTTTTCGGCCATAGCGATCGGTGATGGGACCGATGAATAACTGCGCCATGGACAGGCCCAGCAGATAAGATGAAACCGTGAGCTCAATCTTGTGTGGGGATACTAGCAGGTCCTGGGCAATGGCCGGGAATGTGGGCAGATACATGTCGATGGTGATGGGCCCCAGTGCCGTAATCAGGGCCATCAGGATCAGCCAGAACGGGATCTTATTACCAAGACTTTCTTTTTGCATAAATAACTTTCCAATACCAGATATGTAAAAAAATTGCGCAGATCAGCAGGCTTAGGCTACACATGATCCATAAACTGGAAACCCCAACGGGTGCGCCTGGCGTGAGTATATGGTTCAGGGGCCGCAAAAAGCCAATACCGTTGCCAAAACCAAAATACCAGCCACCAGCCAGGCCCAGTCCCAGTAATAAAACGGTTTGCAAAAGGAAGGGGATGGTGGCAATTTTATAGGCGCGAAGAATGTAAGAGATCATGCATTGCATGGCATCGGAAAAATGCAGCAGCGGCACAATGGTTAGCAAGGCACCAGCTACCACGGCAACCTGGGCGTCTGAGGTATAGGCCTGAATAATAAGTGGTTTGCCCAGTAAAACAATGGTAATGCTAAGGCCCGCGCCAATCAGGCTAAGAAACAGTCCGCTCGTGGCGATCTGATGGGCAAACCGGAAGTTTCGACTGCCTACTGCACGGGCTGCAAGGGAAGAGGTGGCGATGCCTAGTGAGAGCGGCATCATGTATAGAATAGCAGTCATGTTCGATAAGACCTGGTGTCCGCCGGAGACAAAGGTGCCTTCCCGTGCAGCCAGCAGGGCCATAAAGGTAAATGCGCTCACTTCCACCAGATAAGAGCCTCCCATTGGAATGCCCAGTTTCAGGATTTCGGCCAGGTATTTGCGCTGGGGACGACCCAGCGTCAGGTTGAATTGACGGTAAAAGGGATTATGGAAAAGAATCCACAGGCCGGCGAAGAACATTAGCCACGACACGATGGCGGTGGACGTGCTGGCGCCTGCGCTACCCAGGGCTGGCAAGCCGAACTGGCCAAAAATAAGCAGCCAGTTCAGCAGGGCTTTTAATGCAATGCTGAAAAGATTGATTTGCATGACCAGCTTGGGTTTCTGGACTGCGGTGCATAAGGCGTAAATCGCCCGGAACATCAGGGATGCTGGTAAGGCAATAAAAATAATACGTAGGTAAATGGCCACTTCATGGCGAACATGAGCGGGAACATCTCCGGACATCGATAACCAGATTTCAGGGAATAGCAGTATCAGTCCACCCAGTAATGAAAGCGTGAAAGACAGCCATAGGCCTTGGCCCCAGAAGCGGCCAATTTCTTCTTTTTTATTTGCGCCCAGCAATTGTGCGCAGATGGGGATCAGGGCATGCACCACACCCATTAGTCCGATATTGACGGTCAGGAAAATGGAAGTAGCCAGTGCCATTGCCTGCAAAGAGTCGGGGCTGAAGTGTCCCAGCATCATGCTGTCCATAACGGCAAAGGCAATGCCTGCCCACTGGCTGATCAGGATCGGCCAGGCTTGCTTCAGGATATGGCTAAGGCATTCAGAAAAAGAAAAGCCGGTTTTGCTGTCAACTGACATGAAAACTATTTGTCCAGCTGCAAAAGCAGGAAGATTTCATCGCGCTCTGATTTGCGTGAGCCTTGCCAAAGGATGCGGGCGTTGTCGGTATAGGGCAGGGTTTGTTTTTCCTGGTGTTTTCGGGTGGTTTGCAGCAATATCAGCTTGCAGGTTGTGTCGTAGGTAAAGGTAATGTTGTCAAAAACCCGCAAGGCGGCGCGTTGCCCCATGCCAAGGCCTTGTTCGCGTATGCATGCTCCGGGTTTCGCATGGGTATCAAGAGCTTGTGAAAGTTCCTGGGAAACCTGTTTGTAGCTACGATTATAGTTAATGGCGGGTAGCCATAGCAGGGCCAGCAGGAGCCAGGTGCAAGTCAGGCCGGCTGCCGATAATATCAGACCTCGCCACAGGGCCTGTGGATTGACGCGAAGTCTCCATGACACCATTGAATACCAGAGTATGCAGACAGTGATGGCGGCAATAACCGCCAGCGGTGAGATTTGTGGATCATAGCCGGTTAACAGGCGGGTAATGTTGTGATTGATTTGTTGAGGCCAGCCAAAATGCAGGGCAATCCATCCAAGCCAGACCGCGACCATGGACAGGGACAGTATCATGATAGAGAACCAGTCCTGGGTATTGATAATGTCACGGCGCAGGGTGGGAATGGACATGGCCGCCAAAACCGCAAAGGGAACGGTCAGCATGGCATATTCGGGCTCGAAGGCGTTTTCTACCAGTGCGATAGTGAGAAAACTACCCAGGGCCATGGTGCCTGGTATGAAAATATGGGGAGCCCTAAACCATTTGCGCCAATTCCAAAGGGCGATCAGGGCAAATGGCCAGGTTGGCCAGGTAAACCAGAGCAGGTCTCTGAGTGATTTGAAAAAGAACCGGGGGCTGCTGAAGCCAAACGATGAGTAATTCCAGTAGAGCCAGCTGGAGGTCCAGTAAGGGCTACTGACCTGTGCGGGAAGGAACCAGGCCAAAAAGCAGCCCGCGCCCAACAGGAGGGTAATCAGGAAGGCCAGTTTGTCGCGGGTTGTGAAAACCGTGGAAACCAGCGCGCAGGCAATCATGAAAAAAATGGGGGTGGCGCCAATAAAACCGTGGGTAAGCAGGGAGCCTCCCAGGGCCAGGCCAAGAATAATGCTGCCCTGGACAGGATGATCCAGCATTCTGGCCAGACCATAAAATGCAAGCGAAAACAAGGCCAGTAGCAGGGGAAACGAGGATGTTTCGTGAATGGGAATAATGATGCCGATGGTTGCGATAATGAACAGGAAGGCAACGTCGGCAAGCATGCGACCATAATCGCGCGGATGTGGTTCACCGCCAAATGGCAGGGGTAGCGGCTGGCATTCGGGGCGACGGGCCAGTAAGTATGTGCCATGCCAGACTCCCCACAACAGCAGGAAGAAATAAAGGATGTTTGGCATGCGGGCAGCAGCGATCTGTGCACTTAAGGGGTCTGTGAACAAACCAAATAAAGGGCTGATGAGGCTAATTGAAATGGCACCTATCCAGGTGGTTAGCGGGCCTTCCTGGGCAAAAGCAAAATTGCCAATTTGGGGTAATAACCATGCCGATTCGCGATAGGCATCCAGCATGGTGGCCAGGCCGGTCAAGTCATCGGTTTTCCAGGGGTCACGAAAAAAAAGCCCGGCAAAAATATACAATACCCCGACGATGAGCAAGGCAACGCGTGGAAGTTTGCGTGTGGCCGGTTCGGTCAGGCGGGCAGGGGTGGTTTGTTGGAATAAAGACACGGAATGCAGAATATTAGTAGTGTTGGATTTAGCAATCGAATTGAGGCCTATTAAACCATAAAAAAAGCAGCCTTTATGAAGGGCTGCTTTTTTTGAAAAAAATCTGCTTGGGCAAATAAATTTGCCGTGATGCTTAAGAAGATTTTTTCAATGTACCTGCTGTACGGGCAAAACGGGCACGGAATTTTTCAACGCGGCCGGTTTCAACAATACGTGTTTGTGCGCCTGTGTAGAATGGGTGAGATTCTGATGTTACGTCACATTTGAACAATGGGTATGTTTTGCCATCAA
>Ga0265293_10002673_pt1 | contig 34929 bp, 36 predicted proteins | sample Munlanlewell138R_FD_192505 | JGI IMG/M metagenome (GOLD analysis project Ga0265293, IMG submission 192505) | Leachate microbial communities from a municipal landfill in Southern Ontario, Canada - Leachate well 138R | ecosystem: Engineered > Solid waste > Landfill > Unclassified | place: Canada... | reverse complement strand
TTTAAATGATACAGAAAATTCCATAATAGGCATCATATCGGGATTAATTTTCATAATCATTGGATTAGACACATCATCTGGCATATAAGATTTTACTAAATCTAATTTTTCTCTCATTTCTACCATAGCTGAATCCATATTAGTTTCTTCACTAAATTCTAAAATAACCATAGAGACATTTTCTCTAGATACAGAACTAATATTTTTTATATTACTTATAGTAGCCATAGAACTTTCTATTGGCTTAGTTACAGTAGTTTCTATTTCTTCTGGAGAAGATCCTATATAGGTTGTAGAAACTATTGCATAAGGTAAATTAACACTAGGAAATAAATCTGTTTTTAAATTAATTAAAGAAATAATTCCTAATATAACAACAATTAATATCCCCATTAAAATAGTAACGGGTCTTTTAACACTAAGACTTGATATTTTACTCATTTTATCACCCTTTCTTTGTTGACCGACCGCTCGGTCGATGATATAATCGTATCATTTTGCTTGATACAAGTCAATAAATCTATACACAATATAATAATATTTTTTTATAAACAAAAAAAGACTAAAAACTTAGTCTTCTTTATTAGGATTATTACGATATCTTTCTTTTTGACTTAATATTTTCTTTCTTAATCTAATAGCTGTCGGAGTTATCTCCACTAATTCATCCTCTTCAATAAATTCTAATGCTTCTTCCAAAGAAAATATTTTAATTGGTTCTAATACAACAGCTTTCTCTTTACCAGATGATCTAGTGTTAGTTAAATTTTTGTTTTTACATGGATTTACGTTTAAATCATTAGCTCTATTATTAATCCCTACAATCATTCCTTCATATACATCAGTTGCAGGGTTAACTAATAATCTTCCTCTTTCTCCTAATTTCCATAAAGAATAAGCCATTGTTTTATTTGTTTCAGCACTTATTAATACTCCACTTTTTCTAGTACGAAGATTACCACAATAAGGTTTATAAGAATCAAAGCTTCTAACCAATGTACCTTCTCCTCTAGTATTGTTGATAAATTCACTACGATAACCTATTAATCCTCTAGTAGATGCTAAAAATTCTAATCTAGTATAGCCAGTTGATGATTCCATCAACTGAAGTATACCTTTCTTCTCATTAATATCGTTAATTATAGTACCAGCGTATTCATCTGGTAAATTGATAATAACTTTTTCATATGGTTCTAACAATTGATCTCTTTCTTTTTTCAATAATACTACTGGTTTAGAGACACCAAGTTCATATCCTTCGCGACGCATTTTTTCCAGTAATATTGATAAATGTAATTCTCCTCTTCCTGATACTTTATATCCTTCAACATTAGGAATAGATTCTACTTTTAAACCAACATTAGTCTCTAACTCACGATCTAGTCTTTCTTTTATTTGTCTATTAGTAACGCATTTTCCACTTTTACCCGAAAACGGGGAATTATTAACATAAAAATTCATTGATAAAGTAGGTTCCTCTATTTCAATCATTTTTAATGGTTCAATATGATTAGAATCACATATAGTTTCACCAATAGATATATCAGAAATTCCCGCAATAGTAACAATATCTCCATAATAAGCTTCTTCTACTTCTATCCTTTTTATACCTTCATTAACAAAAACTCTAGTAATTCTAGTATTGACAACACTACCATCTCTTTTTGATAAGGCAACCATTTGATTAACTTTTATTTTACCCCTTGATATTCTACCAGTTCCAAGCCTTCCTATATAATTATCATAACCAAGTTGTGATATTTGAAGTTGTAATGGAGCATTAATATCTCCTTCATATGCTTTTACATGATTAATTAACAATTCTAATAAAGGAGTAATATCATGACTTTCATCATCTAAATTTAATTTAGCAATTCCATCCCTCGCTATACCATAAATAATAGGAAAATCTAATTGCTCATCATCTGCATCTAAATCAACAAATAAGTCAAAAGTATCATTAATAACTTCATCAATTCTAGCATCTTTTTTATCTATCTTATTTATAAATAAGATAGGATGAAGTCCATGGTTTAATGCATTATGTAATACTACTCTAGTTTGAGGCATAGGTCCTTCACTAGCATCTACTAATAAAATAACAGTATCCACTGTCCTAATAATTCTTTCCACTTCTGATGTAAAATCAGTATGACCAGGAGTATCAACAATATTAATTTTATAATCTTTATAGTTTATAGCACAATTTTTAGAATAAATAGTAATGCCTCTTTCTCTTTCTAATTCATTACTATCCATAACACAATCTACCACTTCTTCATTTTCTCTAAAAATATGCCCTGCATTTAATAAAGCATCAACTAAAGTAGATTTCCCAGTATCAACATGCGCTACCACCGCCACATTTATTATTTTTTTCTTTTCCATTTCTAACAACTCCTAAATAGTTCAACTTTTAAATAGTAACCTTATTTTTAAAAATAAGCAAGTATTTTTAAAATAAAAAAAGTCATTCGACTTTTATTTTATTTTCACAATACTTTATAACAGCTTTATCAGTTATTAATTTTCTTAAAGAGTTAATGGTATAAAATTTATCGTTCTTTTTGTTAGAAAACTTAATTCCTATTCCACCATGAACTTCCCATTCTATTAAATTACCAGAATAATCATCTACTAATATATTATTTTTAGGATCAACCATATCAAATTTAGAAATCTTTTTAGGCACTCCTATAATATTTACATTTTGACAATTCTTTATATTAGAAGTAAGAAAGTTAATTTTTTCTTCTAATTCATTTAACGAGGTAACATGAGTCAAAATATTTACTTCATATATATTATTTTCTACTATTTCATTAAGCGTCTCAATTGATTCTGGTACTGAAGGAGATTCCTTTAGAAAGATATTCCAATCTAAATTTTTATAGTATTCAGTTACTTCTTCTGAATTCATATTATTTTCATTAAAATATTGATATGGCTTAGTAATAGTATCAACAATAACACCATCAAAATCAATATATAATTTTCTATCAGTTTTTTTCACAAACATAAACATTCACCTAAACCCTTACTAAAAGATCATATTTATTTTTTATTTCAATAAGTTCTTCTTCTGAATATGATGTATATTCTATATCTTCAATTTGTTCTTTGGAATAACGATACGATTGTAGTATTAATTTAGAGGTATCCTTTACATATGACATTATTTCTTTTATATCATCTTCAGAATGAGCTTCTTTATATACTGTCGTCCTAAATTCATATTCTATATTAGAGTTTTCTATTAAGTTAATACTTTCTTTTATTTTACCTATATTAACAGGAATTCTTACTATAGATTCATATTCTGAAAAAGTTCCCTTAATATCCATCGCAATATAATCAAGTAATTCCTCTTTTAATAACTTTTTTAACAAAGAAGGATTATAACCATTGGTATCTAGTTTTACTAAATAACCTAATTTTTTTATTTTTTGGATTAAAGAAATAAGTTTGTCTCTATATATGGTTGGCTCCCCTCCTGTTATAACAACTCCATCAATTAATTTCTTTCTAGCTTTTAACATTTCCAAAACAGTATCTTCATCATATTCTTCAGCATTCTTTTCAACAATGCTTTTATTATGACAGAAGGGGCAATTAAAATTGCACCCTCCTAAAAATATTACAAATGATACTTTACCAGGATAATCAATTAATGATAATTTTCTAAGACCATTAATCATAATATCACTCTATTCTACAACATATTCTAATCTGTCTTTAAATTCTTCTTTTTTACCTTTATTAAAACTTTGAACTGGACGATAAAAACCTACTACCCTTGTCCATACTTCTGTATCGGCACCACATTTTGGACATTTAAACTGTTCTCCTACTAAATAACCATGCTCATTACAAACAGAAAATGTAGGAGTAATTGATAGATATGGTAATTGATAACTTTCAAAAATATTTTTTATTAAGTTTTTTGTTACATCAGGATCTGATATCCTTTCTCCTAAAAAGGCATGGAAAACAGTTCCTCCAGTATATTTTATCTGAAGAGAATCTTGAAGGTTTAATGCTTCAAATAAATCTTCAGTGTGTCCTACTGGAAGTTGGGAACTATTAGTATAATATGGTTCTTTATCACCGGCTGCGATAATATCTGGATATTCGGCCTTATCAATTCTAGCTAAACGATATGCAGTTCCTTCAGCTGGGGTTGCTTCTAAGTTATATAAATCACCATTAGCTTGATACTTTTTAATAATATCCCTCATAAAATCTAATATTTTATTCGCAAAATCTTGGCCTTTTTTAGTAGTTATATTTTCCTTATCATTATAGAAATTTCTAATACATTCGTTCATACCATTAATACCAATGGTATTAAAATGATTCTTCCAGTATTCACCAAATCTTTCATATACATTTCTTAAATAATGTTTACTATATGGATATAAACCATCTCTTGTATTCTTTTCTATTAATTTTCTTCTGGTTTCTAAAATACCTTTAGCCACATCCATTAATCTTTTTAAATTATCCTTAAAATCTTTCTCATTATGATGTAGATAACCTAATCTTGGTAAATTAATAGTAACTACACCAATACTACCAGTAAGGGGATTAGCTCCAAATAAACCACCGCCTCTTTTTCTAAGTTCTCTGTTGTCTAAACGCAATCGGCAACACATACTTCTAGCATCTTCTGGCTTCATATCACTATTTATATAATTTGAAAAATAAGGCACGCCATATTTACTAGTCATTTTCATAATATCGGAAACGACTTCATTATCCCAATCAAAATCTTTTGTAATATTATATGTAGGTATTGGAAAGGTAAAAATACGACCAGAAGCATCACCTTCCATCATAACTTCACAATAAGCTTTATTAAACATATTCATTTCTTCTTGAAATTCACCATATTTTTCTTCCATTAATTTCCCACCAATAATTACCGGTTTATCTTTTAATATAGGACTTACAACTAAATCTAAAGTTATATTAGTAAATGGTGTTTGAAATCCCACTCTTGTAGGGACACTTAAATTAAATAAGAATTCTTGCATACATTGTTTTACTTCTTTGTAACCCAATTTATCATATCTAATAAAGGGAGCCAAATAAGTATCAAAACTAGATACAGCTTGCGCTCCAGCAGCTTCTCCTTGAAGTGTAAAAAAGAAATTAACAAGTTGACCCAAAGCCGTTTTCAAATGTTTTGGTGGTTTACTTTGAATCTTGTTTTTTACTCCTGTAAAACCTTCCATAAGTAATTGTTCAAGGTCCCAACCACAACAATATGTAGAAAGTAATCCTAGATCATGAATATGAAGTTCACCACTTTCATGAGCATTTCTTTGCTCAGTAGAAAAAACATGATTAAGCCAAAAACTTTTTGTAATATCACTAACAATATAATTGTTTAATCCTTGTAGAGAATAATCCATATTAGAGTTTTCATTAACCCGCCAGTCATCTTGTTTAATATAATCACTCATCATTTTTTCAACACTTATCTTAGTAGTTTTATCTTCTCTTAATTGTTCATGTTGATAACGATATCTAATGTAAGCCCTTGCTACATCAGTTAATCCCAAATTCATTAAAGTTTCTTCTACTTTATCTTGAATTTGTTCAAGATGAACAACGCCATTACATATTTCCTTTAACTTAAACAAAACAACATTAGTCGCCAAAATACTTAATTCTTTTGCTTTTTCATCAGTTATCTCATCACGACAATTAATGATTGCTTTGTAAATAGCATTTTCTATTTTCTCCCTTTGAAATTTTTGTTTTTTCCCTGATCTTTTGATTACAGTTTCTAACATACTGCACACTCCTTTGTTTTATTATGGTAAGGTAATTGTAACATCATATACTTTTGTAGTCAAACATTAGTTCGTACTCTTTACAATCATTCGTTCGTTTTTAGAGAGTAAAAAAAAGAAACGAAATATATTTTTATTTAACAATATATGGATAAAATTATATTCTTTACCTTTACTAACTTCATTATATATTCTTTATTTAAAAATAACAAGCCACTTTTTTTATTCTTTGCATATTTCCTTTATTTTATGGGAAAAATATTTTTAGGGATGAGAAAATATTATGGAAAAATTAACTAGTAATTTAGAAAAAAATATTAATTATATTAAAAAAATAATAAATAATGACCCCGATATAAAAGAAAAAAGAATCCAATTAAAAAATATAAAGAATAATATTTGTATTTTATATAGCGATTCTCTTTGTGACGGAAGAAAAATAAATGAAATTGTACTTAACCCAATTATTAATACCTTTAAAGAACATATTGTTTTAAGAGCAAATAAAATAGTTGATTTAATATCCGATTTAGTCTTAGTCCAAAATCAAAAAATAGATAAACTTGAAAATGTTATTTACAATCTTTTTTCTGGCAATACAATTATTCTAATAAATAACATTGATTATGCATTAGCTGCGGATACTAAACTAGTTTTAAGCAGAGCAATAAACGAACCTACTACTGAAGTTACCGTTAAAGGTCCAAAAGAAGCTTTTGTAGAAGATTTTAATAAGAATCTTGGGTTGATTCGCAAAAGAATTAAAGATAAAAAAATGAGAACTGAAAACTTAAATATTGGGAGAAGAACTAAAACAAAAGTAGGATTACTCTACATTGAAGATATAATTGAAATGAAATTAGTAAATAGAATTAAAAAAAAATTGGAACAAATAGATATTGATGGTATTTTTGATTCAGCATACATAGTTGAATTTATTGATAAGCAATCAGTTACGTTATTTCCGACTACAATTCGTACTGAAAGGCCAGATATAGCCGCAATAACATTGTTAGATGGTAAATTAATTATATTAGTTGATAATAGTCCTTTTGTTTTAATAGTACCAGCTTTTTTTATTGATTTTATTCAAGCAGCAGAGGATAATTATGATAAACCAATAAATGCAACATGGATTAGAATAACCAGATTTATTGCGTTTATTATTGTGGTTTTTTTACCTGCTTATTACATTTCTGTCTTAACCCATAATCATGAAGCAATACCAGCTGATTTACTTATAAACTTTAAAACACAACGAGAAGGAGTTCCTTTCCCTATAATGATTGAAGTTTTAATTATGTCTTTAGCTTTTGATATATTAAGTGAAGCTGACATAAGGCTCCCTAATGCGATGGGATCTGCTATTTCAATAGTAGGAGCGTTAATTTTAGGAGAAGCCGCTATTCAAGCTGGTATAGCTTCTCCTATCACTGTGATTGTTGTCGCAATAACATCAGTATCAGCTCTTTGTTTACCATCAAAAGAATTTTCTAATGCTGCGAAATTATGGAGATTGTTTTTTATGGTCATCGCAGTAATTTTTGGAAATATTGGATTAATTATAGGATCATTAAGTTTTGTTTTACATTTAGCGAATACAAAAACTTCTGGTTTTCCCTATCTAAGAGGAGTTGCTCCTTTTAGTGCTAGTGATCAAAAAAATTTAATCGCAAGATTTTCTAGAAAAAAATTAATTAAAAGACCTAGTTTAATAAGTGATAGAAATCCAGAAAGATTAAAGGTGGTTGATAAAAAGTGAAAAAATTATTAATTTTAGTATTTTTTATTCCTATTTTAAGTGGTTGCTGGAATTATAGAGAAATAAATGATCTTGCTATTGTCACTGGATTTGCTGTAGAAGAAGTAGATAATGATATAAAAATTTCAGCTCAAATTATGAGGATACAAAAAAGTATAGGTCAAGATCAATTATCTCAAGAGATGTCTTATGTTTTAGAAGCCACAGGAAAAACATTTTATGAGGCTTTAAGAAAAATAACATTACGATCACCTAAAAGATTATATATTTCTCATATTAAAATTTTTATAATAGATGAGAAAATTGCAAGAAAAAGTATACAAGAATTAATTGATTATCCTATTAGAGAAACGGAATTCAGAGCGGAGTTTTATATATTTGTATCAAAAGATACAAAAGCCAGCGATATTTTAAAAGTTGTCACTCCTTTAAAAGCTTTTTCTTCAAATGCAATTGAAGATTATATTGAAATTTCTTCTGAAATACTTGGTAAAAATCAAATAATTACATATACAGATTTTTTACACAATTATATGGAGGAGGGCCTGGAAAATGTAGTAAATGGACTTTATATTAAAGGAGATGTAAAACAAGGGGAAAATATTGATGATTTAAAAAAGACTAATATAGATGCAATAATATATTTAGGTAATATTGGGGTTTTTAAAAATGATAAATTGTTAGGATGGTTAACTGAGGATGAGAGTTATGGCTATAATTTTATAACAAATAAAATAGATACTGCTATTATAAACATTCCATGTGATAAGGATAAATATATTGCGGTAGAAATTTTAAGTTCTACTAGTAGCATTAAAACAAAAATTAAAGATGAAAAAGCAAGTGGATCTGTAAAAGTAAAAGGCTATGGGCTTATTGGTGAGGTGAACTGTCCAATTGATTTAAATGATGAAAAAGTGATAGAAAAAATAAGAGAAGATACAAATTCATATGTAAAAAAATTAATAGAAGATACTATTACCTCGGTTCAACAAAAATATAAAAGTGATATATTTGGATTCGGGCAACAGGTACATAAAAAAGAATATAAAACTTGGCATAAGGTTAAAAAAAATTGGGATAATATTTTTGAAAACATGGGAATAACAGTAGATGTAAACTACGAGCTTCCTGAAGAAGGAACAATTATTCGTGTTTTAAAAGATAAGGACTGATATTATGACTTCTGAAAATAAAATTGGTAACTTTCAAATTATTACTATTACATTTTTCTTAGCGCATGTAACTGCAATTGGACTTTGTACTAGGGTCCTTATGGAATCAGGGAAAAACTTTTCCTGGCTAGCTGCTTTAATAGGAGGAGTTCTAGGATTACTACCATTATTATTAATAATATATATTAATAATAAAAAGGGAGAATTATCAATAACCGAACTAAATATGAAAATTTTCGGAAAAATAATTGGAAATATTATTAACTTTATTATCCTTGCTTTTATTCTTTACTTTTCCGTAAAGGCCCTAGGGATTATAAGTAATTTTTTTGTATCACAATTTTCGGTAGAAACTCCTATTCTTGCTATAATTATTTTAATAACCTTGGTGATAATTCAAGCAATTTTTTGTGGTTTTGAAACAATAGCTCGAGTAATTCAAATATTTTTTGTTATAACCATAATAATGTATATTATCATTATAGTAGGCCTTTTCCCTCAATTAGAAATATCTAACACCTTTCCTTTACTCGAAGCGGGAACACTTACTATAATAAAATCCATTATACTATTTTTCATTTATACTTCGTCACTATTGATTTTCATATTAATAATTCCAATCACTAAAGTTAGTAATCCAAATAAAGTTGGCAAATCGATGGTTATAGGTTATTTAATATCAATTTTTTTTAATGTTTTAACAGTTTTATTTCCTACTTTAATATTTGGAACAAATTTAATGGTTTTATATGAATGCCCCGCATATTCATCAATTAAAAAAGTAAAATTATTTGGTTTTCTTGATCGTTTAGAAAATATTTTGGTTTCTGTAAAATTTTTCCCTGTCATATTTCTTCTTATTATATTAATATATTATTTTAGTCAATCAATAAAACAAACCTTTAAAATAAAGAGTAAAAAAATAATGTCAGCCATCTTTATTATTGTTCCTATAATATTAGGAGTATTAGCTAAGGATGGTTTTGCTAACCAAATAGAAGCCGATCATTGGTTTATGGATACAGCTCCTTTTTTTATAGGAGGTGTTTGTTTGGGAATACCTATAATAATATTTATTAGATTATTATTTTATAAAAAAATAAAACCCCTACATTAGTAGAGATCTTTAATATTATTTAAAAAATCTTAGTTTTATATATTAATTCTTAAGCAACTATTTTAGTTTGTAAATGGTAATTTCCTTGTCTAGATTGGAAAGAATCTCCAACTTCTATATTGTTTAAAGTACTATAAAAGATGGTGCCGAATGACTGAATTGAACAGTCCTTTGATGCTTACCATGCATCTGTTTTACCACTAAACTAATTCGGCATAGCATAATTATAACAAAAATATTTTTATTTTTCTATTAAAAACTAAAAAATATCTCGTATGAGACATTTTATTTTATATGGCGTCCATAGCAGGAATCGAACCTGCGACCTATCCCTTAGGAGGGGATTGCTCTATCCTGCTGAGCTACATGGACACATAAGCAGGATAGACTTATGTTAAAATGTTTTTAAAATAAAAATTAAAAACAAATTAACTGCTACACTTAGTTGTGTTTTAAATTTTTTGCCAAATTCTACTGTTGCAACACCTGTATCAACAGTAGATACAACCCAACTTTCTTTATATTTTGGAAACTTAAATACAGCTGGAAACATATGTTTTGTAATGATATCAACTTCTACTTCATTAAGTTTAAAATACTTAGAAGCATTAGTCAAACTTTTACTAGGATGACTTAAATATGGTGATTCATTTTCTTTAATATCAGTACTAAAAAAGAAATCATGTAAAAGACCTGCTCTAGCTACGGCTTTATAATCAAGCTTTAATTTCTTTGCTATTTTATAAGAACGATAAGCAACTTTTAACGAATGATTATAACGATTTATCCCATGATGGTTTTCATTTTTTATTTTATTAAATTCAGAATGAGTTAATATATCTTCAGTTATACTCCAAAACTCCCCATCTGATGTATACTTATTCATTATTTCACTCCTTAATTACTATTATAATATATCAAAAAAATATAATTATTAGTAATCTCTTTAACCTTTTTATTAATTCTTTTTGGTGCAAGGAATGGGATTTGAACCCACACAAGAAGACTCTTACAAGGCCCTCAACCTTGCGCGTCTACCAATTCCGCCATCCTTGCTTTTTTGTTGACAGAATTAATTATAGCATTTTTTGTAAAAAAACACAAGATAAAAACTAGCTTAAAAACTAGTGTTTACTGCCAATCTTTTATCATATTTTTTTATTATATTTGACTGGTTTTTATCAATATAATCAAATATTTTATTCTTTAAATCATTATCAATTCCATAATAAGCTTCAGCTATACTACCTGTTATACAAGCAATGGTGTCAGTATCTCCACCAATTGATACAGCCTTTCTAATAGCATCTTCAAAATTATTTGATATTAAAAAGAGAAAAACAGCTTGTGGTACTGTAGTATCACAATTCATTTTAAAAGTATTAGTTCTTTGTAAAATATCAAGCGATAAGTCTAGGTTATATTTGAAATTATTTTCAATGTACTCTTTAATTTTTTTCTTAGAAAAACCATTTCTAGCTAAATAAATACTAAGCGCAACAGCTCTAGCTCCTCTTATTGCTTCTTCAGTGTTATGACTTGGTATAGTAGCTAGCCTCGCTTCCCTTAAAACCTCTTCTTCACTATTAAATAAAAAACCAACTGAAGAAACCCTCATGGCCGCACCATTTCCAGTGCTATTAGCTTCTTTTTCCTTTTTTAACCACTTAATAAAACCAGGACTAAATGGTTTGTCAAAAAAATTAGGATCATTATTTTCTTTCTTCAAATATTTTAAGCCATGTTCTCTTAATTTTTCTTCGTATGAAACCTTAGAAAAAATCGCGTCTGCTATCGCAATTGTTAAAATAGAATCATCAGTTATTCTAGAATTGTTTAAAAATAAAGGGGTATCTTTATTTAGTATTTTAAATCTTTTTTCTAAATCTATTTTTTTACTATTAAACTCTTCATATTCATAGGCAGATCCTATTATATCTCCTAATATTGCACCGTACATATTATCACCATATAATTAATTTATTGGTGCCTGCGGTCGGACTCGAACCGACACGATAAAATATCACTAGATTTTGAGTCCAGCGCGTCTACCAATTCCACCACGCAGGCATAAAGACTTATTCATTATCCTCTTGATAACGCGCTAAGAATAAGTCTGTTTCTTCTTTTTCAATAACTTCATTTAATTGTTTTATTTGAGGAAGTTCTTCTTTACTAGCAAGCCCAAAATAATCTAAAAAGTCATTAGTTATACCATATAAAATAGGTCTTCCTAAAGTATCTGCTCTACCTATTGCCTTTATTAAATCTTTTGCGACTAATTTTCTTATTATATGAGCACTACTTACTCCTCTTAATTCATCTATATCTAAACGAGTTATAGGTTCATTATACGCAATTATCGCTAATGTTTCAAGAGCGGCATTACTTAATGTATTTGAAACACTCTCTTCTATTAGTTTTTGATAGTATTCTTTATGTTCTGGTTTAGTAGTTAATTTATAATTATTACCTAAAAAATTTATTCTGATACCCCTATTTTCTTTTTCATAGTTTTCTTTTAAGGTGTCTATTAATAACTTTGCTTCTTTAGATTCTATTTCTAATATGCTGGATATTTGTTCAATGGTAATGCCATCATCTCCTACCACAAACAATAATCCTTCTAATATTGCTTCTTTATTCATTTTCTACACCTTCTTTAAGACTTATATATATTGGATCAAAATTATTAGTTTGTTTAATTATTATCTCATTATCTTTAGCCATTTCTAATATAGTTAGGAATGTAGTTATAATATAAGATTTATTAAAATTATCAAATAATTCTTCTATATTTATTTTCTTTTTTGTTTTTAATAAATTTTTAATATCTTTTCTTCTTTCATTAATAGTTATTTCTTTATTAGTTATTTTTACATTTAAAGGTTTCTTTAAATTTTGTCTTTCTAAAAAAGATTGAAAAGCATCTAATAAATTATTAATTCCTATTTCTTCATCTAGTTTTGGTTTAATACTATCAGATATATATTCTTTTAAATTGGCTGGTATTTTAGTGAATATAAAACTTCTTGTTTCTTCCAATTCTTTAAATTTATCACTAGCTTCTTTATATTTTTTATATTCAAGAAGTTTATTAATTAAAGCTTCTTTAGGATCTTCTTCATATTCATCAGAATCTTCAATAGTTTGTTTAGGAAGAAGCATTCTTGATTTTATTTCAATTAATTCAGCAGCTATTACTAGATACTCAGATGCTATATCAAGATTTAATTCTTCCATTTGTTTAATATAATTTAAATATTGATTAGTTATTTCTTCTATTTTTATGTCGTATATTTCTATTTGGGATTGTTTTATTAAATGTAATAATAAATCTAAAGGACCTTCAAATTCATTTGTTTTTATATTATAGTTCATCTTATCACCACTCTAATATCATTATTATAACATAATAAAAAGACTATTTTATAGTCTTTAGTTTGTTTTTTATTTATTTCTCACTTGATATACATAAGCCGCTGCTTTTAAATCCCCAGCTACTTGCCTATTATCAAGTTCTTGAACATTTTCTATTTTATGTCGTATAATAGGAACTTGAAATGTTGAACATAACACCATAGATGTTGATCCAAATCCTGCAGATTCTCTTTTTTCTGCTTTCATATTATAATCAATATTCTTGGTATAACACAATGCTTGTAAAACCTTATGTCTTTCTTTCGTGGTTTCAAGTTCATCCTCCCAATTATGATTATCTTGTCTTATACTTGATGCAAAGTAACCAGCATCACCAGAAGAACTCCATGAACTAACTTCAATTTCTTCTTCTAGATTAACTGATATCACTCCACTATTTTTTATTTTATTTAGTTCGTTTAATCTTTTTTGAGCATCTGGTTTTAAAGTAGGATAGGTTTTTAATCCCGCTACCCTTTTTCTGTAATATTTTATATCCGATAATAATTTACTGTATTTTTTTTCCGCTTCTTTAAAAACCTTAATAAATTGACCAAGAGCATAATATTGAGCAGTCATTACTTCTAATTCCATTCCAATCTCTTCATGTAGCCTTTTTATATTTTCTAACTTCATAATAGTCATCTCCTTTTTAAATAAGTATTATGCTATCACTTTGTTATAAAAATGTCTAGTATTTCCTTAAAATATTTTTAAAAGAAAACAATCTTAGAAATAAATAATAAATTAAAAAGACTATTTTATAGTCTTTTTAGTTTATTTATATGATTCTTCTAATATCTTTGTAGCATCTTCAATAGATAACGGTTTAGGATCAAATGTAAATAATCCTCCCATTGTTTCTTTAGCATTTACTGCATATTTTCTTAAATCATCTTTATCTACTTTATAATCAGATAATTTTATATCATCAACATGACAATCTTTTTGAAGCTTTTCAAGCAATAAAATAAAATCATTAGGATCTTTTGCATCTTCTTTACCTAAGGCTTTAGCCATATTAATAAATCTATCAGGAACAACATTTATAAAATGTTTATAATAAGCTAAAGAAATCATAATTAAAGCGGCTCCATGAGGTAAATCACTATGATAAGCACTTAAAGCATGGGCTAAAGAATGTTTTGATATACATGAAGAAGTAGATTCTACCATGCCAGATAAAGTACTCGCAAGGGCTACTTCTGTTCTAGCGTTTATGTCATTACCATTGTTTACTGCTTTAGAAAGATATTTTCCAATTAAACTAATACTTTTTAAAGCATATATATCACTTATTTCAGTTGCGATATTCGCTATATATCCTTCTGTTGCATGAAATAAAGCATCAAATCCTTGATAAGCTGTTAATTTTGGTGGTATTGAAAGCATTAAATTAGGATCAATAATAGAAATTATAGGAAATGTATCTTTTGTTCCAAAACCTATTTTTTCATTAGTATCTTCCTTAGTAATAACGGTCCAAGGATCTGCTTCGGTTCCAGTTCCAGCCGTTGTAGGTATCGCAATTATTGGTAAGGGTTTATTTTTTATAGGAAGAGATTTACCACTTCCTCCTCCTATATAATCCCAATAATTTCCTTCATTGGTTGCCATAATCGCAATGCTTTTAGCGGAATCAATACTACTTCCACCACCTAAACCAATAATAAAATCACAGTTTTCTTCTTTAGCAAGACTAGATCCTTCCATCACATGTGTCAAAGTAGGATTTGACAATATCTTGTCAAACACTATACATTCATTGTTGTTTTCTTTAAGTAGGTTTATTACTTTATCTAAATAACCATATTTTTTCATTGAATTACCAGAAGAAACTGCTATTAATGCTTTTTTTCCAGGTAAGTTTATACTTTTTAATGATTCTATTTTACCTCTACCAAATATAATTTTAGTTGGTATATAATAATCAAAATTCATATTATCTCTCCTTTTATTTTTTAATCATTCTCTTTATTCTAAATGCTGATAATAAATAGAATATAAAAGCAATTCCTAATATATAAAGAACCATTGATAAAAAGTTTACTTCATGACCAAAAGCAGTCATATTAATACCATTTAATTCTTTATATTCATTTATAACATTTAATGGGGCGTCTTTAAATACTAAAGTCATTGGTCTGTCTAAAAAGATTTGTCTTAATACAGTTACAGTATGAGCTGGTGGAAATAATTTTATTATACTTTGCATACCACTACCAAGTACACCAATAGGTATATAAATACCACTAAGAAAACCAATAAAAGTACCTATTATGGTTGATAATACCCCAAAAGCATTTGATGATTTGATAAATGTTATAATGAAAAATAAGAATGAAGAGGAAGATATTACTGATAGTATAATTATTCCTAACACTTTTATAATATCAAAGAATGGTAGTAAACTACCTCCTTGTAAAGCAATATATCCTTCACCAATAATAAACGTAATAACAGATAATAATATACCAATAATCCATGAGGAAAAAATATAACTTAACATAATTTTACTACGGGGTACCGGCGAAGAAAATAAGTCGTCAGTAACATTTTTTTCTTGATCATTTATTATAGTGTTTAATGCTCCTAGAGGAAGTGATACAGTATTAACCACAATAATACCAGCCATAATCCAACTATTAATAAGCCATCTGATACCCTCTACATGTCCCATTTCTTCCTCAATGGATTGTACTTGCATATCTCCTAAAAAAACCATATATAGCGCAATTATTATTAAAACTGATAGAAAGGAAAAGAATACTGAAGCTTTATCTCTTAAAAATAATTTTACATTTCTTTTAGTTAATTCACATAATACTCTCATGATTATCCAACTTTCTACCAGTTATATTTAAAAATACATCATCCATATTTCCTCTTATTATTTCAAAACTATCAATATATTTTTTATATTTATTAATAATGTCTAAGCCTTTAAAACTATCTTCTATTCTTATTTTTATTATGTCACGATCTTTTTCATAAGTAACTTTATCTTTATCTAATAGTTTTAATAAATCTTTTTTAGGTGTTATTTTTAATAAATCATTACTATGTTTTTGTCTTAAATATTCAGGAGTTCCGCTAGCTACTATCTTACCATGATCTAAAATAACTACTTTATCTGCTTCTAATGTTTCTTCCATATAATGAGTAGTTAAAAAGATAGTTAAATTTTTATCATGCCTTAATTTATTTAATATATTCCATATCATTTTTCTACTACTAGGATCTAACCCTGTTGTAGGTTCATCAAGAATTAATACATCAGGTTCATTAATTAAAGCTCTAGCGATATCTATTCTTCTTCTTTCCCCTCCTGATAATGTTTTATAGCGACGATTTAAATATGGTTCTAATTCAGTAATTTTTACTACTTCATCAATTTTTTTAGATATTCCTTTACTAGAATAACTATAAAAACTCGCACGTGATTCTAAATTCTCTTTTACAGTTAAAAGATCATCTAATACTGATTTTTGAAAAACAACCCCTATTTTTTGTCTAATAATTTCATTATTCTTCCCTACTTCTTTATTGCAGACTAATACTTCACCACTAGTCTTTTCAAGAAGAGTTGCGATAATGTTGATAGTTGTAGATTTACCAGCACCATTAGGGCCTAAAAAAGCAAAAAATGAACCTTTTTCAACAGTAAAAGATATATCATCTACTGCCTTTACATTTTTATAGTATTTTTTTAAATTATTTACTTCAATTATATTCATCATATCATCCTCTTTTTATTATATTAATATATTACCATTTTTAGGAAATAAATACAAAGATTATTATAAAAAAGACATCAGAGGTTATGTGATGTTTTTAAATCTTTATTAGTTATTAAATTTATTATCTCATCTGATATTGCCGCTGGTGTTTTACCATTTGTATAAATTATATGGGCTGCTAATTCTTGATTACATGGACTAACTAGAAACTTTAGGTTATCTCTTGTATCACCGGTTGATCTAGAATTAATTACATCTAACGATTCATTGATATCTTTAGATGGTAATAGTAATATTATATTTTTAAAAGGAGTTAATTCCTCTTTGACTTTATCAAAAATCTTTTCATCACTATAAATAGAGTGTCCCGCACCAAAATCACAAACTCCTGGCTCAATAGCTTTTTGAATAGCATCATGTATCATAAATAAATTATGTTCTTCTTGGTTTCTAAACTTTCTTACAAAACCAGTTTGCCGATTATGATTCGCTATTCTATCTAAACATAATCTTTGCATACCTGTTTTTTTCACTAATTCTTCTGCTATCGTTGATTTGCCTGCACCACTTGGACCAATTAATATAATGCTATCATTATATATTCTTGATTTATTCATATTATCACATCCTATTTTATTATAACATATTTATAAAACATTCGAGAATTAGATGTATTTAGTTGTGTATACAACAAAAAAGAGGTTTTATCCTCTTGGTTTAAATATTATAGCTAGAAAGAATGCTATTACAATGGCAGCAGTTATTCCTGATGCAGTTAAATCAAACATTCCCATAGCAAGTCCTGTGATACCAAATTGCCCTGCTTTTTCTAATGCACCATGGATTAGAAGATGACCAAAACTAGTAATAGGAACTAAGGCACCACCACCAGCCCACTGAACAAATTTATCATATATATTAAATATATCTAAGAAAGCTCCTGTTACTACAAATAAACTAGTAACATGTCCTGGTGTTAATTTTGTTCTATCTAATATAATTTGACCAATTACACAAACTATTCCCGCAAAGATAAAGGCATTTATATAAGTCATTCTACTACCTCCAACGAAACAGCATGGGCTATGGCAGGAATAGTTTGTTTTTGATTAACCATATCTTTAGAAAATAATGCACCAGTCGCAACAAATAAGATTCTTTTATATTGTTTCTTTTTCATTTTAGAAATAAGATAACCATATAATACTAAAGTGCTACATACAGGACCACTTCCTCCGGCAAATACTGGTTGTTTTTCCCTGTCATATAATAGAAGACCACAATCTTCATGATTATTCAATTTGATACCATATTCTTCATTCATATAATCAATTAATATCTTTTTACCATATTCACCAAGATCACCAGTTACAATTAAATCATAATAATCTACATTTCTTCCTGTATCTTCTAAATGAGTAAAAATAGTATTCGCAGCCGCTGGAGCCATCGCAGCTCCCATATTAAATGCATCTTTTATTCCTAAATCTATAACCCTTCCAATAGTCCCACTTTCTATTTTTATTTTATCTTTTTTACTAGATAAATAGGCACTAGCTCCACCAGTTGCGGTAAAAGTTGATATCTTTGGTTTAGGACAGCCATATTCAGTAGGATATCGAAATTGTTTTTCAGCTGATGCATTATGAGAAGAAGTAGCACAAATACAATTTCTTATTTGTTTATTATCAATCAAAGAAGCTCCTATAATCAAACTTTCAGCACTAATAGCACATGCAGCATATATTCCTAAATAAGGAATACCTAAAAAAGAAGCAGTATAGTTAGAGGGTGTTATTTGATTTAATAAATCTCCACTAATAAGCAAATCAATATCAAATCTAGTTTTATTTAATTTATTCAGTAATAAATCTATGCTATTAGTAAGGAATTTTTGTTCAGCTAATTCCCAAGTCTTTTCTCCTAAATAAGCATCTTTATACGTTAAATCAAAATATTCTCCTAAAGGACCTTCTTTTTCAAGAGAACCTGTTACAGTACTGGAAGCATTAAGATATACATTTTTAAAATTAATTGTCATTTTAACCACCAAAAATAAACAATCTAATTAATCCAAAAATATAAGCTGAAACAATACCATATAAAATTACGCTTCCTGATAATTTAAAGATATTAGCTCCAATTCCCGTAATAAATCCTTCTCTTTTGTGATCTAAAGCAGCACTAGTCATAGCATGAGCAAACCCAGTAATAGGTACTATAAAACCGGCTTTTATGTATCCTACTGCTGTATCAAAGAAACCTAAAGCTGTTAGTAAGCTACCAATAAATATTAAAGTTATAATCATAAAAGTACCAGCATCTTGAGATGGAATACCACAAGATGTATATATCTGAATAATAAGTTCCCCCAATACACCTATTAAACCACCTACAATAAAGGATCTAATACAGTTATTAACTACATTTTCTTTGGGAATATTTTTATCTACTATTTTTTGATATTTCTTAGTATCCATACTATCTCCTTTCATCAATAGTATGGATTAAAAAGTTTTTTTAATGTAACCCTTCTCTTAATTTTTCATATATTTTTTGTTCTTGACGAGATACTTGAACTTGGGTTATTCCTAATAAAGAAGCAGTTTCTGCTTGAGTCAAATCATTATAATAACGATTATATAAAATCTTCTTTTCATGAGGCTTTAATTTTTCCATTTCATCTTTTAAAGCAAGTAAATCAAGTAAATCAATATTTTCCTCTTTTTGGATAGAATCATATAAGGTTAGTTCTTTACCATCAGTTATTATTGGTTCATCAAGACTTTGAACTATATTGTTTATTGATAGAGCTTCTCTTAAAGCATCTTCTTCTATTTCTAAATATAGTGATAATTCAGAAAGAGATGATTCTCTCATTAAATGTTGATTTAAAAAAGCTTTTGCTTCTTCTATTTTACCTGCTAATCTTTGAATATTACGACTCATCTTTATAGGTTTATCTTCTCTAACATATTTTCTTATTTCACCTAAGATATAGGGGAATGCATATGTTGAAAACTTTACATTTCTTGTTTCGTCAAAATTATCATATGCTTTTTTTAATCCTATAACCCCAATGTTATATAAATCCTCACTATCTTTATACCACGGAAACATATTAACAATATGCCATATCATTTTATCATTACCCATAACTAATTCCACTAGTTTTTCATTTTCCATATTATCACCTATAAATTTATGATATTAAAAGCCGCAAGTTCATTGCTTGTTTCAAACATATAATTAAATAAACTACTATTATCAATACGTTGTTTTACTAATCCGTTTTTTATTCCACACACTAATATTTGTCCTTTATTATTTGAAATAATATTATATTTTTGTTTAAGAGAATTAATACCATCTAAATCAATATAATTAAGATTTTCTATATTAAATACTAAATATTTAATTCCATTATCTTTTAATATGGGGATTAATTCTTCATTTAATTTATTTGAACTACTTATATCTAATACTCCTCCTAATCTCACAAACAATATTCCTTTTCTAAATTCAATATCGATATCAAGCATTTATTATCCTCCTTGTTTCATAAAATTAACATATCTTTTTTTAGTAATGTTGAAATCGACAAAACTAGTTAAAAGATTAATAATACAATAATAGTTAATATCTTATAAAAAACTTTCTAAATAGTATTATTAATACAATTATTCCCACTATTATATAAATATATAAATATAAATTAAGACTTAATATAAATGGTTTTTTATTATCTTCTTTCTTATGATAAACTATTAAAGATTCTTTATTAGGATTTGTTAATATATTATTTTCTTTTAGTTTATTTGTTTCTTCTATATTTATAGGTGATCTCTTTTTATCAATTACTTTTATTGGTTTATTATCATCAAAAACTAGTTTTATTTTTTCCCCTTCTTCTTTACTATCATTATCTGATAGTTCATCTGTTTTTTCTTTGGGTTGTTCTATTGTATTTTCAGATTTGTTTTGATCTTCAACAACATCATTAATTTTATTTTCTTCAATATCGACAACTACTTCCTTAGTAATTACTAGATTATCAAAGGGTAATATATAATTAACCTGATAAGTACCATTAGTATTAATATTAATATTATGATTAACATTAATATTATCTTTTGTAAACGCGGTGTCAATATAATCTAAAAGGTTATAATCTTTTATAGTAATAACAATATTATCCGGTAAAACTACTTTTTCTCTTGTTTGATAACGATAGTATTTGATCTTATCTTCTTCATCTTTTAAATAATTTAAATCAGGTGCTTCAAATAGATAACCATCAATATATTCTTTTTCTAACTTATAATACATATATAATTTATCTTTATAACGATATTCAGGACATGTTATAACTTGTCTATAATAAGTTGGTAAAATTTCTTTTTTAGTTATTTTATAAGCATCCCATTCTGGTTCTTTGATCCAAGATTCATTCATTGTATAAGAATAGTGATTTGGTTCTAATTCTTTACTTTTAAAATTTAACGCTATATTTTTATACATATATTGTTTACTAGTGGTACTTTTATTTTTCGTCAATGCAATTTTAAATTTCTTCTTGTTAGTTCCCCTATCATATAAATATAAATCTATTTTCAAACTATCAATACTATAATTATTTTTTAAATCAATTATTAAATAACCGCCATTATTAATATACGACTTATTTTCATTAATCTTATTATTTTTTATATAACTACTAAATGTTGAACTACAGCCAGTACAAGTAGTGTTGTAGTCTATTTTATAAGAATCAGAATATATTTTTATCTCTGGTATTCTAAAAGCATCATAACTACCATAAACATCATATATATGTATATATCTAATATCTTTCATATAGCGATAACGATATATAGCCTCTTTCTCAATTGTACGATTTAATACTTCTCCAGGATAAATTATATCCCATTCACTCCAATTTGTTTCAATATAATCATCATTATCTTTATGAACAAATAATGAATTATTTAATCCTTCAATATAATAATTATCATTTACTCTTATATTTTTATACCAGTGATATCTAGTTTCTATCTCTACATTAGTTAATTCATTAGATTCAATAGGAGTTTCTTGCCAAGGACTAAAATCACTATAATTTGAATAATATATTTCTTCAGCGTATATAGTATTAGGCATTAAAAGCAAAATAAAAAATATTAGTAATTTTTTCATAGGAATGTTCCTTTCTATGTGATTACTAATATCTTCTTTTATTATTTGTTTATTTCCTTTTTTAATTATCTAATCGCTGCCAATTTATTATTCTTAACGCATCACGATTTTGTGGAATATAATTATATTTTTTTAATAATGAAATCATCTTAATATTTTTAGCATTAGTTTTTGCGATATTCTTATTAAAGTTATTATGATAATATTCAAGCATTAAAGATGCGATACCTAAACTTCTATAATGATGATCTAAAACAAGTTCTTCAAGCAAAGAGAAACCATTAGATCTTCCACTTTCACGAAGAAATCCTATTACTTTGTCACCAATACAAGCAACATAACAATGGGATTCTTTTTTTATCATTTGCTTAATAAGACTTATTTTACTTTTTAAGGCAAGATATTTTTTATCTTCATCACTAAGCGAATTAAAAAGATTAATTATTTGGTTATAATCTTCTTTTTTCACACTTCTAATAGTTATATTACTTAAAACTCTATTCATTTACATCACCTTATTCTAAACAAATTATATCATATATTAAAACAAAAAAGATAATTAAAATTATCTCTTTTTATCTTTACTATAATTATTATTTTTCCTATTACTACTCTTTTGTTTTCTATTGCGATTATTTTTCTTGCCTCTTTTTTCATAACTTCGATTATTTCTTTTATTAGATCTACTATATCCTGATTTTACTCTTTTGTTTTTTACTGGTGGTTCCCCTGTTAATTGAATATCACTAATATTTTCTTTACGCATATTCATTTCAATAGCAGCCATTACTAATTTTTCAGCACTAAATTCATCAATTAATTTTTTAGCCAGCTCTTTATTCTTTGATACATCTAATCTTTTTAGAACATCTTTAAATAATTCCGTGATTCTTTCTTTGTTAACTTCTCTTATATTGTCCATAGTAGGAGCCGAGACAATATTAATGGTGGAATTGGTATCTTTTTTAATTTGCTCAATATGAGAAAGTTCGCTATCGCGAGCAAAAGTAATTGCTTTTCCTAATGAACCTGCTCTTCCAGTTCTTCCAATACGATGAGTATAATATTCTGTTTGTTCTGGTAAATCAAAATTGTAAACATGAGTTACTCCGGTAACATCAATACCACGAGCTGCTACATCAGTTGCGACTAAAATATGTCCATCATTACCTCTAAATTTTTTCATAACAACATTTCTTTGTGATTGAGATAAATCTCCATGGAGAGATAAAGCTTTATATCCTGCTTTATTAAGTGCTTCTCCCAACTCATCGGCTCTTCTTTTAGTACGCCCAAATACAATAGCAAGATTAGGTTTGTCAATATCAAGTAATTTTGTTAATGTTGGAAATTTATTTTTTTCTTTTAAAACAATACATTCTTGCATTATATTAGTAATTGGCTCTTGTTTTGAACTTACATTAATAGTTACTCTATCATCCATTGTTTCCCTAGCAATATTTTCAACATTTTGAGAAATCGTTGCAGAAAATAATAAACTTTGTTTCTTTTCTGGTAAATATTTTATTATTTCATCTATTTCTTCTTTAAATCCCGCTTTAAACATTTCATCGACTTCATCTACAACAAACATTTTAATTTTTGCTAAGGATAGTTTTTTTCTGCTTAAAAAGTCATTTAATCTCCCTGGGGTTGCGACAATAATAGGTGGATTTTGTTTTAATGAATTAATTTGCCTTTTCATATCCATACCGCCTACTATTGTAGCAATATTAACATCTTCATAATACTTTCCTATTCTCCTTAACTCATCTACTATTTGAATAGCTAATTCTCTAGTGGGTGCCATTACAAGATGATTAATATAACCTTTTTCAATATTTTCAAACATTGGCACTCCAAAAGCAGCAGTTTTACCTGTTCCTGTTTGAGCTTGACCTACTACATCTTTTCCTTCTAAAATAAATGGAATGGCTTTCTCTTGAATGGGCATCATTTCAATAAATCCCATTTCTTCTACAGCTTTTATTATTTTAGGATTTAAATTTAATTCTTTAAACTTCATTTTGTTTCCTCTTTTCATAAAAAAAGAGCAGTTTTATTTAATCTAAATAAAACTACTCTTAATTCGATTAATAATTTAGATTTAGTTTACAACAATATATTGGTTTTGTCAATTAAATCAAGTATTTATAATATTTGTTAAAAATTTGTTTTTATCCATATTACTTTATATTAATAAAAAAAAGATAATTAAAAATTTATCTTTTTTGTGTTTAGATTATCAACGATAGATTTATTATATAACCAGTCCATCATCCGCTTTTTCTCTAGCTTTGTCCTTTTTAACAGGATTTATTTCTTCTATCATAGTATAAAGTTGTTTTATACCTTCATACATTGGAGTTTCAGCTAAACATTGAACGGTATCTTCTGAAATATTATCAAGTAATACTTTTTTTAATTCTGAAGTTAATTCATCTCTTATAAAATCATTTTGCCTAGGTTTTATATCTTTTTGATAAGCATCAAATAATATAGAAACATCTTTAGCTAATAATCCTCTTTTTCTATCATCTTTATAGGTTGTACAGAAATTTATTAAAGTCTTTCCTGTTATTCCTTTAATATAAGGCAACAATTCTTTATATTCTGTAACAATTAAATCCTGGTATTCTTGATATATGGGCTCACTTTTATTATTTTTTAATAATGTTTTTAAAGATCTTCTATCTATTGCTTCTCCTGATTTTTTATTAAAAATTAAATATAACATATCATTTATGGTCATATTATTCCTCCTAAATGTTTATTTTATCATTTATATAAATTATGTCAAACAAAAACACATTAATAATGTGTTTTTATTTTAATATCCCCTAATAATATATCTTTTATATGTCTTAAATATAATGTAAAGAAACCTGCTTTTTTTACTTCTTCTTTAACAGTAATATCTATTTTCATTGTTTCATTATTATTTTCAATAATCGTAAGGGTTCCTATTTTATCGCCTATTTTTATAGGGGCTTTTATTTTGTCTAGTTTCATTTTATAAGTTACATTTCTTTTATCTTCACCTTTTTTGTTTAATACATTTATATTTTGGATAGGATTTATCCCAACTAATTCAGGACTTCCTTTGTCAACTCTTATATTACCTAAATCAGTAGTTTTAGATAATATTCTTTCTACTTCATATTGATTAAAACCATAATCTAACATTCTACTCACTTCTGTATTTCTTGTGCTACTTTGTGGTTCTTTCATTACCACCGCAATTAATCTCATATTATTTTTTTCAATAGTAGCAGTTAAACAATAACCTGCTTCATTAGTATAACCAGTTTTTAAGCCATCAACCCCTGGATAAAATCTTACTAATCGATTAGTATTAACTAACCAAAATTTTTCATCAGAATTAACTCTTAAATAATCCTCATATTTAGCAGTATATTCAAGTACTTTATCATGATTAACTAATTCTTTAGCCATTATAGCCATATCATAAGCTGTTGAATAATGATTAGCTTCATCTAGACCAGTAGAATTTTTAAAATAGCTATTTTTTAGTCCTAATTCTTTTAACTTTTTATTCATTCTACTGACAAATGCTTCTTCGGTACCAGCTACTCTTTCCGCCAAAGCATAAGTTGCATCATTAGCGGAAGCTATAGCTATCCCTTTAAATAAATCAGTTACTGACATCTTTTCATTTGGCTCTAAAAATATTTGGGATCCTCCCATACCAGCAGCATTTTCACTAATAGTTATGTATTCATCCCATTTCATTAAGCCTTTTTCAAGAGCTTCAATAAAAAGTAACATACTCATTATTTTGGTCATTGATGCGGGGGCTAATTTTTCGTGAATATTTTTTTGAAATAAAATTTCTCCTGTAGTAGCTTCAATCAATATAGCACTCTTCGCATTAGGGGCTAAGTCAACTGCTTCTTCCGCATATACACGTAGAGGCATGAATAATAATGACACAATTAATAATATCTTCTTCATAAATCCACCTCAATAATAAATATGCATATAGTTATTGATAAATGATTTTTATGTCAAATAAAAGTATTTTTAATTGATTAATATTAAATAGACAAATATAATTAGTATAAGAGAGATGATTGCATGAAGAAAAAAATAAGAACAAAAAGATTGTTATTAGTAATAGGAATTATTTTATTGATCGCAGGATTTTTCATAGTAAAAGGAACCTCTTTATATAAAAATTGCATGATAAACAGACAATTAAGTAAACTAAATTATTCTGATAAAGCTATAGTCGTTATTAAAGAAAAAGATATGACTGATTATATACTAGATAACAAATTATATTCTGAAGTTATAGATGAAGCTTTTGCTAATAATGATTTTAATATTAACTGTATATCAGTATATAAAGAAGTTCAATATGATGATAAAGCTGTATCTAATATCAATACTTTATATCGCACAGGATATAGAGACAGTGAGATATTAAATATTTTTAAGTATCTATCAAAAGATGAGATTACTATACTTACTAATAAAGATTATATCGAGGATATAGCTAGATATATAATAAATGATAATTTTAACATTAATAATTTAGAGCGTTATTTAAGTTATAAAGAAACTAGTAAATTAAGTTATGATGAAGTTATTGCGATAGTTAATGTTGGATCTGATATTCCTTATTATAAAGAAATAAAGGAAATAAAAGATTCTTCTAGTATATTAGCATTAGTAAATAAATATAATAAATTACCAAGTACATATAAACCTAGCAATTTACAAACAATAAGTAAGAACTGTTCTGATAGTACTTTTTATTTAAGAAAAGAAGCTAATGAAGCCTTTACAAATTTATGTTCAGATAGCAAAAGTATAGGACTTAGTATTCTTGTGACATCTAGTTATCGTGATTACAATTATCAATTGAATTTATATAATTATTATCTTGGTATATATGGATTGGCAGATACTGATATAAGATCTGCTAGACCAGGACATTCAGAACATCAAACAGGTCTTGCGGTAGATATAAAAACACCCACTGCTAAATGGGATGATTTTGTAGATACTAATGAATATACATGGATAAAAAATAATGCTCATTTATATGGATTTATTATTAGATATCCAAAAGGTAAAGAAGTTATTACTGGTTATAAATTTGAACCATGGCATTTAAGATATGTAGGAATAGAAACTGCAACTAAAATATATAATGAAAATATTACTTTTGATGAATATTATGTTAAATATATAAAATAAGAGAAGAAAATCTTCTCTTATTTTATTATATCTAATATTATTTCCTTTTTTATTTTGTCTTTATCACCTATTATAAACGATGATTTTAAAAGATTAATTTCTTTTTCATTATTATCCTTATTAGTATGAATATAGATTAAAATATCTCCTTTTTTTACATAATCACCCAACTTATGGTTTAATATTAAACCTACACTATAATCTATCTCATCGTCCTTATTTACTCTACCAGCTCCTAAAGACATGGAAACTTCACCCAAAACTTCAGTGTTAATTTTATTAATATATCCAAATTTATTACTTTTAACTTCAATTATATTTTTAGCTTTAGGAAAAGATGTAAGATCTCCTCCTTGATAACTAATCCATTCTTTAAATTTATTTAAAGCATTACCATTATATAAACTATTATTTACTAATTTTCGCGCATCATTAACATTTATTCTTTTTCCTAAACTAACCATATGAGAAGCTAGTTCAATACATAGTTTTGTAAAATCAGTAGGACCTTTTCCTTCTAATGTCTTAATCGCCTCTTCTACCTCTAAACTATTCCCTATCACATTACCCAATGGTTCATTCATATTAGTAAGAAGTGCTATTGTTTCTTTACCATAGCTATTACCTATTTTAACCATTAAAGAAGCTAGTTCTCTGGCTTTATTTAAATCTTTCATAAAAGCCCCATTTCCTACTTTTACATCAAGTAATATCTTATCACAACCACTAGCGAGTTTTTTACTCATAATACTAGAAGCAATTAAAGGAAGGGATTCTATCGTATCAGTTACATCTCTTAATGCATATATTTTTTTATCAGCTGGTACTAAATTACCTGTTTGTGAGCCAACAACAATACCAATTTCTTCTGCTTGTTTAAGTAATTGTTCAACAGTTAAACTTGTGTTAAAGCCCCTAATAGAATTAAGTTTATCAATAGTACCACCAGTATATCCCAATGCCTTACCACTCATTTTTACTACTGGTATTCCACATGTAGCTACTAATGGTACAATTACTAAAGTAGTTTTATCTCCAACACCACCGGTAGAATGTTTATCAACTTTAACTCCTTTAATACTACTTAAATCTATTTTTTTACCACTATTTAACATAGCTATAGTTAAATTTAAAGTTTCTTCTTCATTCATACCATTTTTATATATAGCTTTTAAAAATAAAGACATATCTTTATCATTAATACTACCATTTACATAGTTATTTACAACATATTCTATTTCTTGTTTAGTTAATTCTTCATAATCTTCTTTTCTATCTATAATATCAGATATATTCATATTATCACCTATAATAATTATAGCACAAAAAAAGAAGATGATTTACATCTTCTTATTCTACTACAGTTGAGTTTTCTATAAGAGATTTTATAGGTTCCCTATATATTTTTTGTCTACCTCTATCATAAAGATCGCATGTAGCCCCATCATCATAATCTTCATGATCATTAGCTGGTCCGTATTTTTCATCATAACTGGCCATTAATGCTTCCACATCATTTGAATCTATTTCAAGTTGTTTTAATCTATCTTGTTCTGCTTTTATAACTTGGTCAAAAATTTCTTCTTCTGCCTTAGTGAGAGACATTTGAAATTCTTCCTCTTTTGCAATATCTTTCGCAATATCTTGAGCTGCTTCTTGAGCTGCTTTTCGAGCTGACAATAATTTCTTCTTTATGTCTTCTATTGTTAATGTTTCATCATCTGATGTTTTTAGATTTGTTATTGTATCCTTTAATAACTTTCTTTTAGATGCCTCTTCTGGATGATTTACCCACCAAAATTCTTCTATAAATTTTCTTGTAAATACACTTATTCTTGCCACTAACCTTCACTCCTTTTTAAATTTTGTACTGATATAATACATCTATATTTAATATTTGTCAATAAAAAAAGACTTAATAGTCTCTTTTTTGGTTAACAATTAAAATCTATTTATTCTATAACTTCAACATTAACAGCTTGTTGTTTACCATTTTCACCATTTTCAAGATCAAAACTTACTTTTTGGCCTTCTTTTAAAGTCTTAAAGCCTTCAGATTTGATGCCTGAAAAATGTACGAAATAATCATTGCTGTCTTCTGCTGTAATAAATCCATAGCCTTTTAACTCATTGAACCATTTTACATTTCCTTGCATTTACTTCTTTCCTTTCATAAAATATATATTGATTATACAATATATTATTCCAAATGTATATAGATTTATGAAATTTTCTTATTAATTAGATCAATTACACGTTTGGGATCATTAGTTATTTTACGATATAAGTCCTTATGTTTCTTTATTTCGTTAATAATACTAATATCATTTTTTGATAATTTTACACCATAAGAAGCTTCATCTTCCATAAGCATAACATTAATATCTCTTCCCAATAAATAATCAGTATTAACATTTAAAACATTACATAAATCTTCTAATGTTTCAATATTAGGAGTTCTTGTTCCGTTTTCATAACAACATACTGAAACTTTAGTTACATTGACTAAATTACCTAATTCTTGTTGAGTTAAACTATTTTTCAAACGTAATTCTTTTAACCGTTTACCTATAAGCATATAATATCAACCTTTCGTTATCTATCGGTTAATTTAATTATAAGCGACAACTTTTTTAATTTATATGAAGTTAACTAGAAAGAAACGTAAAAAGACTAAAGAAGCAGTTGTTCTGCTTCTTCTATTATCTGTATTCTTTTATTAATTATAACATATTTATTATATACAACATACACTATTATACTTTCATTCTTCTTTATTATTTGGTGATAAAAACGTAACCTTCTCCGCAACTATTTCAGTTATTGTTTTTCTATTACCATCACTAGCTTCAATATTACGACTTTGAATCCTTCCTTTTACTCCTAGCATATCACCTTTCTTACAATATTCAGTTGTAGATTCCGCAATACCTTTCCATAATACACAATCAATGAAATCAGTTTCATATTCACCATCGTGATTTTTAAATGATCTTGGTACTGCCAATGTTATATTAGTTACCTTTCTACCCGCTTCGGTTTTTCTTAGTTCTGGATTCCTAACTAATCTTCCTACTATTACTGTTTGATTTAACATATCTCTTCCTCCTTTTTTTCTTTGATATTATAATAAAAGGAAAAGATATGCAAATGAAAAAAATGTTATTTTATTTGTATATAATATTATAAAAGTTTGTTTTTCTATATTATTTTTTATTTATTCTTTAGGTAATATAACCATACTTGAAAAACAATTAAAATCTAATTTTTTTACATAATTATTGTAATCTTTCAATGTAATACTTTTTATTACATTAATAGAATGTGAAAGTATTTCACCGTGGTGTATTTTCATATAAAGCAAGTTACTATTACTAGCTTCGACATCATCAAATTCTTCTATAATATTACTAATATAAAATTTTTTAAATCTTTCTAATTGTTCTTCTGTAATATTGAGGTCATTTAATTGTCTTTTTATAGCTTCTATAACTTCTTTAGGATATTTACTTTCTCCTTCAAAACGTAATACTAAAAAATCATATAAGATCGATTTTGATATTGATAAAGGATAAGTTAAATATTTTTCTTCTTGCATTTTCTCATAGAAACTAGAAGTCAAACCAAAAATCATAGTATTCATAAGTGTATGATAAATATCCATTTTTAATAAATCCTCTGGTGTTAAGTTTTTATCTATTTTTATTTTATATCCTAATAAAAATTTAGGTGTTTTAACTCTCATTTTTAACTCTTCATATTCTCTTACTACTTTCATTGGCTCATCAACATATTTTAGCTTTATGTCATTATTTTGAAATTGTTTCTTTTCTTGATTAGTCTCTACTACTTTGAGAATATTTTCGGGTTCTATATTTCCAGTAATAATTAAGCACATATTACTAGGATTGTAAAATGTTCGATAACACTTTTCTAAATCTTCTTTTGTAATATTTTTTATATCATTAACTCTACCTGCAACCATATATTTATAATAATTTTTAATTATTAAGTTTTCTTTAAATTTTAAATAACCATATGTAATAGGATCGTCTTCTGTACCTTTTATTTCCTGCTCGATAATACCTTGTTCTTTTATTACCGATTTTTCATCAAATTCTGGATTTTGAACAAAATCTAATAAAGCATTAATGTTATCTTCAATATTATTAATACAATCAAAATAATATGTTGTTTGTTTATAGCTAGTAAATGCATTAATGGTTATACCATTTTGAGCAAATAAAGTAAGAGCACTAGTATTATTAGGAGTATTAAACACTTTATGTTCTAAGAAATGGGCAACCCCAAAAGGAGATTTATAATATTTTTTTTCTCCTAAAGGAATAAACTCAATATCATTAGATCCATACTTAGTTGTAAGGGTAACAAAAACATGATTTCTATTGGTTTTAGGAACAATATATATTTCTAAACCATTTTTTAATTTATCATAGTATACTATTTCTTTAATACCATTAAGTTTAATCTTTTTCATTTTTATTACCTCCATGTAGTAAGAAAATAGTATTTAATTTTACTTTTTTAGAAATCTTTATAACATCTTTCTTCATTACTTTTTCTATTTCTTTTGTTTTTTCTTCTAAAAGATCAGTATTCGCTATTTGTCTTGAAAAATAAGCACTAATTATATTATGTTCATTATCTTCCATGCTTCTTATAGAATTAATATATTCTTTTTTACTCTTTTCTATTTCTTTATCTTCAATATTACCTTTTTCAATCTCTTTTAATTGTCTTCTTATCAGTCTTAGCGTTTTTTCATAATTTTCTTTATTTATTCCTGAATATATAAAGGAAAAACTGCTTAAAGATTTTAAACCAGAAAAAGTAATATACGCTAATGAATGTTTTTCTCTAATAATATTAAATAATCTACTATCAGCATTACCTCCCATTATAGAATTATATATAGGGAGCACATATTTTCTTTCAAAATCAGATATATCATATAAATCAAAACCTAATACTAGATGGGTTTGATCAATATCTTTTTCTTCTTCAATTATTTTTTTAGCTCTTTTTCTATATTTTGAAGGATTTAAAATAATATTTTTCATAGGCTTTTTTATAGTATTAATTTTCATATGTTCTACCATTAATTTTTTTATTTCATTTACGTCAACGTCTCCTAGAACAAAAATATCCACTAGATCACTCTTTATTACACGTTGATAATATTCAAATAGATTTTCCTCTGTTATTTTGTCTAAATCTTCCAAATAGCCGTCTATGGAAAAAGAGAATGGAGAACTATTATCCATATTATTTAACATACGTTTAATTGCATATTTTACTATATTTTCTTTTTCTGCTTTTATATCTGATTCTAATTGTTCTTTTGTATTAGAAAATGATTTGGAGTTAAATTTATTATTTTCAACATTAGGATTAAACATTATATCAAAAAATAGCTTTGCTGCATTTTTAAAATTACCTTCATTAGTATAACTATCAGTTAATACATTTAATTTAAAACATAAAAAAGAACTATTGCCTATTCCCATAACATTACTAATAATATCAACATTATATAAATTTTGTTTTTCAATAACTAGTTTTTTAAAAGTAGGATAATTCTTTGTAGATTGAATTAGTATATTAGATAAAAAATGACGAATAGTTGTTTCTTCTTTTTTTAATTCACGGCGAAAATAAATTTCTATAGTTATAGTTTTAAATCTATCAGTTTTTATAACATGTAAATTATAAGCACCTAATTTAAACTCATTATAGTCCATGTAACCACTCCCTAACTGTTTTTATTATATGGAACTATTTATATTTTATTAAATAGATTCTAAGGCTAATTTAATCATTTCAACAAAATGTTTTTCTCTTTCTTCTGATGTTGTTTCTTCCTTAGTTACTAGCGAATTAGCTACTGTTAATATACAAACTGCTTTTTTATTTAAAATATAAGCATTATAAAATAAAGCAAATGATTCCATTTCGGCCGCTATACAACCATAATCTTTATATATTTGTTCATAAATATTATCTTCTTTATAAAAAGCTTCTGTACTATGAATTAATCCTTTAATAATTTTTATATTTAATTCTTTAGCTTTATTTTCTATTTTTTTATTTAATTTCTTATCAGCATAAAGAATACTTTTATTATCGCCGCCCATTGAATCATCATAAGCAGTTTCACTGTAAGATCCTGTTGTAAGTATAATATCATATAAATTTAGTTCTTTAATATAAGCTCCACAAGTACCAAGACGAATAATATTTTTCACATTATAAAATCTAAATAGTTCATAAGAATAAATACCCATACTAGGAATTCCCATTCCTGATGCCATCACTGTTACTTTTTTACCTTTATAAAAACCAGTATAGCCATACATACCTCTAATATCATTAATTAATTTATAATCATCTAAAAAGTTCTCCGCAATGAACTTTGCTCTTAAAGGGTCTCCTGGCATTAATACTGTTTCGGCAACATCTTCTACTTTTGCACTTATATGTGCTGTAGCCATAAATACCACTTCTTTCTATTATCTATTTATAAAATAATTATAACATAAAAAAAGATCACTATAACATTGTAATCTTTCTTTGTATTATTTTAATGAGTTTTTGACATTTTTTTATTAATGAGTTTTATAGCTTTTTTAGCATTTATTTTATACATAAAATTCATGATTTTAGAGTCTGTTCCCACATAAATTTTAAATTTATTTTTTTCAATACCATTAATTATTATCTCAGCAGTCTTTTTAGAAGATGTCATTTTTATTTTACTATTACTTGTTACTTCGTTTGTATCAATATTTGAATTTTTAGCAATATTGGTGTTAATAGCACCAGGAAAAACAACCGTAACATGAACATTTGTATTTAATAATTCTGAATAAAGACCTTCTGTGAATAATTTGATAGCAGCCTTAGAAGCCCCATATATAGTTTGTCCAGGAAAAGGAAAAAATCCTCCCATACTAGATACATTAACTATATGAGCTTCTGGTATATTTAATAATTCTGGCAAAAATAATTTTGTTAATTTTAAAGGTCCAAAAAAATTAACATCCATTACTTTGTATACTATATCCATTTCAATTTTATCAACATTAACAAATGGTTGAATAATACCGGCATTATTAATTAATCCATCTATTGTTTTATGGTTTTTAAAATACTCATTCTTAAACTTTAAAAGATCAGTATCTTTGGTAATGTCTACCACATATAAAGAGATATTATCTTTATGCATAACTTTTTCTCTTGTTTTTTCTAATTCCTTTTTATTTATATCTAATGCTATTACATGAGCCCCTTTTTCTATTAATTGAATAGCTAAATCTCTTCCTATTCCCTCACCGGCCCCGGTTACTATTATTCTTTTTTCTTTTACCTTCATTTTACCACCTAATTTATTATAACATGTATAATAAAGGACATAAATAGTTAAAGACTATTATGTTTTTTTCTATTTATGATTTATAATAACTTTATCTCA
>Ga0265293_10002672_pt1 | contig 34934 bp, 28 predicted proteins | sample Munlanlewell138R_FD_192505 | JGI IMG/M metagenome (GOLD analysis project Ga0265293, IMG submission 192505) | Leachate microbial communities from a municipal landfill in Southern Ontario, Canada - Leachate well 138R | ecosystem: Engineered > Solid waste > Landfill > Unclassified | place: Canada... | reverse complement strand
CCGGAGAAGTGGTTTTCGAAAAGGAATTTACCGTAAAGTCGGACGGCGGAGGCACCGGCGGCATATTGGCGTCTCCGGTTCTTGGCAAAGACGGCACCGATATGGAAGGGCTGATAGTATTCGGTGTTACTAAAGAAGTGTACGGCGGCTCCGTAACAAGCAGCCTTATAGCGCTGGATAAATCAACGTTCGAACAGGTATGGAAATATGATATGCAGACCGGCGGCTGGTCGCCCTCGTCGCCCGTGTCGGTATACACGCGGGACGGCAAAGGATATATTGTGCAGTGCGACAGCGCGGGAGACGTTGCTTTGATTGACGGATTGACGGGAAAAGAAGTAACCAGTATTAGTGTTGGCGAACCTATAGAGGCGACTCCCGCCGTTTATAATAACATGATAGTGACGGCATCCACAAAAGCAAATATTTTCTTTATTAAAATAGCATAACGGCGATAGATTACAGCGAGTTCATGTATTCAATAAAATGCGCGAAAGCGATTCCCGGTTCTTCAAGCGTCAAATCCCAGCGTTTTACCCATTCGAGAGAATAAAAGCCGGTATAGCCGGCGCCGTTTAACAGGCGTATGGTCTCTTTAACGGGCAGGTTGCCTTCTCCCACTATTTTATATTTTATTTGCGTGCCGTCCCGCACGGAATCTTTTATATGAACATGTTTAATAAACGGTCCTATATTATCTATGGTATAGGCGGGCTCCTCTCCGAAGAATCGGTACGGATGATGTATATCGTAGAGAATGCCTACATTGGCGTCTTCAAGCTCTTTAAACATCGCCCCCAAGGTTTTCGTTTTAGCGAAAAACCCGTTTGTCTCAATAAGAGGAGTAACGCTTTTATCCTTCGCGTATGACGCTATTTCAATAAGATTAGGCATAATTACCTTAAGGCTTATATCGTCAGAAGGTTCCGGAGTGGCGTTTCCAAGCAGACGTATGTAAGGCGCGCCTAAAGCGCTCGCCGTATCCACATATGCTTTGGCTTTTTCAATATCGCTTTCAAAATTAAGATTGCATGACGACGCCAAACACGGTATTGCAAGAGAAAGACGTTTAAGCTGTTTTTTTGTCGCTTCAAGCTGCCGCGAATCAATAAAGCATTCTATATCCGGCGCGTAAAGCTCGCGCTGTATGCCCCTTATTTCGATACCGTCATATCCAAGGTCGGAAGCCACGGATATTATCTCGGGGAAAGACCATTCCGGACATCCAAGGGTTGAAAAACTGATTTTCACGCTATGCCTCCTTTTTGTTTATCAGCGGCCGGCCTCTAAAACGGCGGGGTATATATTAAACATTCATTACGGATTTAAACTTTAAAAGCGCGGCGCGGAAGGATTCCATCGCGCCGGCCACGGGAGCGCCGTCCGTAAAGTCTACGCCCGCTTCTTTAAGAAGAGCGAGGGGGTAATCGCCGCCCCCGCTTTTTAAAAGCTTTGTATACGCTTCGCGCACGCCCGGGCGTCCTTCGTATATCCCCGCGGCAATCGTAACCGCGGCGGAAAAGCCCGTGGCATATTTATAAACATAAAACGCGTTATAAAAATGCGGTATACGCGCCCATTCTATTGCTATGGTGCCGCATGTTTTAATACCGCCGCCGTAATACAGCTTATTTAAGCCCGCGTATTTTTCCGACAGCGCTTCGTGCGTTAAAGGTTCTCCGCCTTCGTACATGGAATGAGATATGCGCTCAAACTCCGCAAACATAGTCTGGCGGACTACCGTGGTTCTAAACTGGTCAAGATAATGGTTTAACACGTATTTTTTAAGTACGTTATCCCCATGCTCCGAGAGATAATGCGTAAGCAGAATTTCATTAACAGTGGAGGCTACCTCCGCGACGAATATTGTATACGATGCCAGGGAATAGGGCTGCGCTTCGTCCGAATAATACGAATGAATGGCGTGCCCGAGCTCGTGCGCTATTGTGTATACGCCATCAAGGTCGGGACGGTGGTTTAAGAGCACATAAGGGTGCGTGCCGTAAGCCCCCCACGAATACGCTCCGCTTGTCTTTCCCTCGGTTTCAAAAACATCTATCCATCTTTCCGTGTACGCGCGCTTAAGCAGCGCAATATAGTCGCCGCCAAGGGGCGCCATTGCCTCTATTACAAGCTCTATAGCTTGTTCGTAGTCGTATTTTTTGTCCGTGTCGTCAACGAGAGGAACATAAACATCGTACATCGCGATATCGTCAATGTTAAGAATGCGCCGCCTTGTTTCAATATAATCATGCATTACGGGCAGGCTTTCGTGTATGCGGTTTATCAGCCCGTCGTAGAGAGCCATAGGCACGTTATCGGCGAAAAGCGATTTTTCAAGAGCGCTTTTGTAGCCGCGGACACGGGCGTAATATACGTCTTTTTTGATGCTGGTTGACAGCGTGGAGGCGATGGTGTTTATATTGTCCGCGAAGGAGCCGTAATACGCGTCAAACGCGTTTTTACGTACCTGCCTGTCTTTGTGCTGCATAAGCTCGACAAAGCGCGCGTGTGAAAGCCGCACGGCGCCGCTTGGGGTATCAACGATGCCGAATTTTAAATCGGCGTTGTTGAGCATAGTGAATATATCGCGGGCGCCCGAAGCGAAATCGGCGCTCATTGAAAGCAGTTTTTCTTCGTTTTCGCCAAGCACATGCCGCTTTTGACGAATAACGTCGCGTATCATAAAAGCATAAGGGGCAAGCTTTGCTTCTTCTGTTATATAGCTTTCAAGAGTTTCGGCGCTTTTTTTGAGCAGCGCGGGCGCGACGAAAGACGTTTCGCCCGACACCGCGACGTAAAGTGACATTGCGCGGTCGGTCATCGCCTGATAGCGCGCGTTTGAGTTGTTCTCGTCCCGCCGCATTTTCGCGTATACGTAAAGCCGCTCGCAAAGCAGCGAAACCTCGTCAATGCGCCTCAGCGCATTTAAAAGGTTTTGCGCGCTGTCCGCGAAGCCTTCTTTTAAATCTTTAAGCGAAGGCAGAATTTCGCCAAGCTTTTTGAAATCACTTTCCCACTCGTCTTCGGAAGCGTAGATATCCTCAAGCCGCCATTTATATTTTTCATCAATTTCATCGCGTTTCATGGCTTCCCCCAAAAATATAGCTTTTTCTATCATTATGCCCTTAAATGACGGCTAATACCGTAAGTCTTTACCCTTAAAAATTATCTTTTGCGAGAACCGCGTATCCATAAGCCTTGAGTGTATACGATCGTCATAGCGCAGCTTTAACTCGTGAAACCCAAGGTTCGTCGCGATTATTGTATGACGGCCTGCCGAAAACCTCTCGTTAAGAAGGTCGAAAAAATATTCGATGGTCACGTTCTTCGTCATCGGTTCGGTTCCAAGGTCGTCTATAATAAGCAGCGGCACTTCAAAAAGAGGGTTCAGATCTATTTCTTCTCCCAAGCGGTGCGCGTGGAACATTGAAAAAAGGCGGTACGCGGTATAAAGAGCCGCGGTGTATCCGCGTTCTATAACGCGGCGCATTATGCATTTGGCGCAGTATGTTTTACCGAGCCCGGCGCTGCCGGCAAATAAAAGTATGGGAATACAATCCGGAAAGCTTTCCGCGTAACGCTCAAAAATGTCTTTGTACTTCAGCATATAATCGCGCTGCGATTTATCTTGTTCTATAGGAGTATCATCAAAAATATCAAGAGAAAAATGCTCGAAGCTTATTGATTTGTCGGTTAAACGGGCGGAATCAAGCTTGTCTTCAAGAAGCATTTTTTTGAAGCATTCGCAATGTTCCGCATCGGGCAGAAAACCCGTATCATTGCATTTTAAGCAGCAGTAAACGGGGTTAAGATAAACCGCGGGGAATCCGGCTTGCTTAAGAAGAGAAGCCGCCTTGCCGCGCAACTCATTAAGCTTGTTCTCGTCGAAGGGCTCGCCCGTAATAGCATTCATAAGGCGCTTTGAAAGCAGTGATTCAAGTTGAGCATTTACCTCTTTAAGCTGCGGTACGCGCAGATATACCTCGCGTTTGCGGCGCTCCATCTCCTGTTCGTTGCGCATTTTTTTTTGCTCAAACGCCGCCAGAACATTGGATATACTCAAAGTTTACGCTCCTCCGTCCGCAAAAGGGTTTAACGCGAGATGATCGTAATTTTCGGTCGGGCGATCAAAATACGCGGCTTTAGCGGCGGCGGGACTGCCGCCCGCATTTTTCTTGGCATCGCGCTGCGCGTCCGCAAGCGATTTGATGCCCGCGGAGTGCCAGTTTGACAAAATGGAATTCAGGTATCTGTACGGGTTATCCGAAAGTGTGCTTATTTCCGCCGCGAGCAATATAGCGTCGTGACCTATGCCCCATGTTTCGTTCCAGCGCATATATACCTTGCGATTGGCTTCGGTTGGCGTTTTGTTTATGCCCGCCGTTTCGAATACGGCCATTATGCGTTCGTTAAGCGATTGTTGCGCCGCTAAGTACCGCCGCGCGTTTGTTATAGTCGTCACATGGTTATTGTACCAGTCGGTTAAAACGCCGTCGAGAGATATAAAGGGGTTTTTGCCGCGCAGGCTTGCGTTTTTTGCGGCAAAGACGATAAGCCTTTGGTCAAAGCCGTATACGTTAGTCCATTTCTGATACAGGCTTTCCTGCTCAAAAGACAGTTTAAGGCTTACTTCGCCGGCAAGATGCATCACTTCCTTTATGGAAATAGACATATCCTCGTTTTTAATATTAGATTCTGTAATGGTGCGGGATGTAATCAGCCCGCGTGTATAAAGCCTTTGAAGTATTCTGTCTAAGTATTTGAAGCTGGGCTCGCGCGCCGCCGTTGTTTGAGAACATGCGGTAAGTACGGCGTCCAGAGTGAAACCCCAGTCGCGGGTCCATTTTTCAAAAAGCTCGGTTTCGTCCTTGGTTGGCGTGCGGTTTGAAAGGCCAAGCTGTTTTAAAACGCGCGTTACGCCCATTGAAGCGGCTTTGCTTTGCGCTATAAACTCCCTCGCCTGTTCCTCGGTTGTTATGTGCCCTTCTTCAGACCATGCCTGCGCAACTTTATCTATGTACGATAGCGAAACCCGCCTGCCTTTTTGCATAATGCAGTATTCTACAAGCGCAAGCACCACTTTTTTCCCGAGCCCAAACATATCGGTATAGTCGTATATTCTGATATAATCATGCGGCGATAACTGCCGCGATCCAAAAAGATTCTGCAGCATCTGGTTAAACTCGCGTTCGGTGTAAAGCTCGTCCTCCGTTAAAACGGAGGGGGTAAAGTCTCCGAACTCAAAGCGCATATCGGTATCGTTAATTATGCGCATAAACCCTTTTTTCTGCCAGTATTCAAAAACCTCAAAAAAGTATTCTTTTGTCATTCCAAGACGCGCGCATAATATATCTATATCCGCCGCGCCGTTTACGGACGCGTATTTTAGCGTAAGCAGGTATACGCTTATAAATTTATCCGGAGCGTTTACGCAGTTTTCTATAAACCTGTTGGGCACCAGCGTTCCGGTTGAATGGTATTTAAGTTTAAGCTGCATAAGGCTCCTTCCTCATAAGTTTTTAGTGTCGCCGCGGCCATGCGCACACCCGTATTATTGCCTGATGACAGTATACGACAGCATCGCGTTGCGGTCAAACGAAGAACACAAAAGATTATTAAAATACGGCGGCATTTAGCCAAGACTATAACGTCAGTCGTCCGTAAAAAATCAGTTATATTTCATGTGTGTGTTTATCTTTGGAAGCATTTTGTATATAAAGTGCTATTTTACTTGTAACTCGTTTTTAACTGTGATATTATTCGGGTAACGCTGACATGTATAACTCACTGGCAACGGTTGTTTCCCATTACATAAAGATAAGCTGTTCAGCGGCTTAAATTAAACAAAATGATTAACGTATTGTGGAGATATGAGTATGAAAAGAACGATTCGGAATTTTTTATCGCTGGTTTTGTCGTTAGTATTGGTTTTGTCGGTGTTGACGCCGCGGTTGGCGTTGGCAGATGACGCGCCTCAGTTTACCGCGGAGATAACAGCCCAACACAAAATAACACTGAGGTTTGACAGGGATATGATAGACCCGTTCGGTTGGGGGGACGCCGGTTTTTCATATACAATAAACGGTAATCCGCGTCAAGTCAACTCGGTAAACCTATACGTAGGCAACCCGAGGGTGTATGAATTGAATTTGCATACCGGTATTCAACCGGGCGATACCGTCACTTTATCTTATACTCCGGATTCATACAATCCAATATGCTCCGAAGACGGCGATTTGCTTGAAGGCTTTGACGGTTTATCCGTAACCAATGACTTGGAATTATCCGCGCCAACAATATTTTCGATTACAACTCAGGACGATAATAACAGCACAAACAATGACGGCACGTATTTAAGCGTTGGTTTTTCGATGCGGATGGCCGATCCTCCCGCGGCGCCCGACGGTTTTAGCGTAACCGCAAACGGCGTTAGTATTGATGTAACGCAGATATACAGAAAGCCGTATTTTGACAGCTCATATGTGCTGCGGCTGGAAAGCCCAATAGAATATGGCCAGACCGTTAGGCTGTCATACGCCCCGGGAACGGTCGAATCATACTATGGCGTTGCATTGGCGGCGGATTCCGATCATTACGTTAACAACCAAGTGCCCATGCCCAAATCCGCAGATCTTGAAAATATAGAGCTGAGCGGAGATCCGGAGAATTTTAGTTTTGCCGGCAATGTCTATACGTACAGCAATGTGGCTGTGGCAAGCGGCGTGGAGGGCATAACAGTTACTCCCACAGGCGCGGGAACAATAACTGTAAACGGAACGCAGGTTATAAGCGGCGCCGCGTCGGGCGCTATCGCCTTAACGCAGGGCGTACCGGAAGTTATTACGGTGGTTTCAACAGAAGATAATAAAAGCCCGAAAACATATACTATAACCGTTTTAAGGGCGCAGGATGTAGCGACAGCCCCTTCGGCGCCTTTGGGCTTTACGGTTGCAGCCGGCGATACTGTGGCGACGCTGAGCTGGTCTCCTCCATCAAACGACGGCGGCTCTGCTGTTACGGGCTATAAAGTTTCAAAAGACGCGGGGCAAAGCTGGGTGGACGCCGACAGTGACGATACGCATACATTTTCAGGACTTACAAACGGCGTGGCGTACACATTTATGGTGCGCGCGATAAATGGCGCAGGCGCAGGTGAGACAGCGGAAATCAGCGCGACCCCTCTGGCTGACGACGATACTCCCGACGACGATACTCCCGACGACGATATCCCAAAGATGGGCGCCGGCGATAGTTACTGGATTTGGTGGACGCTGTGCGTGACATCGTTTATCGGAATTGTGTTTTTGATTGCGCCGAGGAAAAAGAAAGTTTTGAAGAAGTAGCTTTTAATAAAACGTTATTTGCGTTTTGTACGGAGAGGGATTATTTATGCTATGGAAAAGGCGCCCGCATAGTAAACAAAAACTGCGGTATGTTTTGCTTGGGATTTTTTCAGCATTTTTTATACTATCATCAATAATTCTAATAACTGATTATGCGCAAGACGCTAAAGAAAAAGATAACTTTAAAAGGCTGGCCGCTATAGCCGGTGAAAAAGCGGTTTACCCCGGGGCCGACACCGAAGCAGTTTCTTTTACCGTACAGGCAGAAGGCGCAAACGCCATGCTGCCACAATATAAAAAACTGTATGAACAAAACGCCGATATGGCGGGGTGGGTTAAGATTGACGGTACGTCCATTGATTATCCCGTAATGTACAGCGGAGATGATTTTTACGCGTCTCACGACTTTGATAAAGAAAAATCGAAAAGCGGCGTGCCGTTTATTGACGGAAGGTGCGCGGTGCAGCCGTTTGGAGCTAATACTATAATCTACGGGCACCATATGAAAAACGGCAGTATGTTTACCGCACTCGTAAATTATGAAAACGAGTATTATTTTAAAGAACACCCCATAATTTTGTTTGACACGCTATATAAATCGCAAAAGTTTGAAATTATAGCGGTTTTTAAAAGCCGGATTTATCAAAAAGAAGATGCGGTTTTTAAGTATTATAATTTTCTGGACGCGGATAATGAGCGGGAATTTGACGAATACATAGCAAACGTTAAGGCGCTTTCGCTGTATGATACGGGCGGCGCCGCTTGTTACGGCGATATGCTTTTGACACTTGTTACATGTTCGTATCACGCGGAAAACGGTCAGTTTGTTATAGTCGCTAGCGCCAAGCGTGATTAGGCGGTTAACTGTACCGGTAACGCAAATTATTAAAATACGGCGGCATTTTTTATATTGATACACTTGATATAACCTGTTATACTCAACTGTATGTAATGCGCAAATCAATACGGAGGGTTGCGCGCTTTTTTACGCGCTTATACTAAATGAAAGAAAAAATCGTAATAAGGGGCGGTAAGCCGCTTGAAGGTGCAGTAAGCGTAAGCGGAGCAAAAAATGCCGCCGTCGCCATAATCCCCGCCGCGATACTTTGCGAAGGTAAATGCGTAATAGACAATTTGCCTGATATTGAAGACGTGCGTTTGCTGGCCTATTTGCTTGACCATATAGGCGCTAAAATTGTGCTTGACAGGACTGTAATGAAAATTGGCGCGGAGGGCATAACCTCTCATGTAATCGACAGCGACGCGGTTAGGCTTATGCGCGCGTCGTATTATTTTTTGGGCGCGCTGCTTGGGCGTTTCGGAAAGGCCGAGGTAAGCTTGCCGGGCGGCTGCGCAATAGGTCTTCGCCCTATCGACCAGCATATAAAAGGCATGGAGGCGCTGGGCGCCACGGTAAAAACCGAGTACGGCAAGCTGAAGGCGTGGGCGCCGGACGGTCTTAAGGGAACCGACATATATCTTGACGTTGTTTCTGTAGGCGCCACGATTAATATTATGCTTGCCGCCGCCAGGGCAAGGGGCAAAACCACAATTGTAAACGCGGCGAAGGAACCCCATGTGGTTGACGTGGCAAACTTTTTGAACTGCACGGGCGCGAAAATAAAAGGCGCCGGAACCGATATTATACGAATCACGGGCGTTGAAAAGCTGAACGGATGCAGCTATTCAATAATACCCGACCAGATTGAAACGGGCACGCTTATGATTGCGGCGGCGGCGACACGCGGAGATTTAACTATTAAAAATGTAATCCCCACTCATATGGAGGCGCTGTCGGCAAAACTGATGGAAATGGGCATAGATGTGGAAGAAGGCGATGATACGCTGCGAGTTATGTGCTCTAAGCGTCCTAAACATGTAAGCATAAAAACGCTGCCTTATCCCGGTTTCCCTACCGACCTTCAGCAGCCGGCCACCGTTCTTTTAAGCACTGCGGAGGGAGTAAGCGTAATAGTTGAGAATATATTCGAATCTCGTTTTAAGCATATAAATGAAATAAGGCGTATGGGCGCCAATGTGCAGATAGACGGGCGCGTATGCGTTGTTGAGGGCGTGCGGCGGCTGACGGGCGCGCCTGTGAGGGCGACGGATTTGCGCGCGGGCGCGGCGCTTATAGTGGCCGGACTTATGGCTGACGGAGAAACTGAAATAACGGGCGTGCAGTACATTGACAGGGGCTACGATCATATAGAAGAAAAACTAAAAATGCTGGGCGCCGACATAAGGCGCGAAAAGGCGGACGAGATAGACGAACTGCGGTTTACGCTCGATTAACGGCATACAATTAAAAATGCAGGCGCTTGGCAAGCTCGTGCCGCACCAGCTCGTTGCTGTCCAAAAGTATTAAAAGCGCGATTATGGAAATGCACGGAGCGGCCGCGAACCATGACCAGGCAAGAATAACGGCGTTACAGTTATATAAAGACAGAAGCATTTCAATCATTACAACCACTAGGGTAGCGAAAACGAAAAAGGCCGCGGCAATCCGAAGGCCTCTTATTTTGCCGCGTTTTATAAGAAATATGGCCGGTAACCAAAAAAGAAGGCAGAACAAAGTAATAGGAAGCGCAAGGAATATAAACCACGGTTTTTGCGGAAGTAGCAACTGAATAAATAAAAGCGCGGCGTTTATACTTAAAAAGTCCGCTATAAGCATTTTTATGTAGTTAAAGCGTTTAAAGAGAAAGGGGGAAGTGCATAAAGACCAAACGATAAAAACGCCGGAGCTGACAATAAGCGACCAGTTAAGAGTATTGTCGTGAAGCAAATTGCATAAAACGCATATTGCTATAGGCACCGCGGCGAGTATTGAGTTGAACTTAATCCAAAAGCCCCGGTTTATTTTTTTCTGTTCGTCCCGTGTTTGCGCAAATGCAGTCTGAAAATTGGTTGGCGCGGCGGCGGGATTAATAACGGCGGTCGAGCATAAAGGACATTCGCGAAGCTCGGGCGCCAGTTCAACGCCGCAGTTAACACAATAAGACATATTAAATCCCCCTGTTGCTTTCTATTTTTACGTGAACGCCCAGTTTTACTAGTAAAGTGAAAAACTCCAGCTCGATATCGGTTTCTTTAATCACGCTGGAAAAACACAGGCTTAGGGTATCGTCGTACGCGCACGCCACACAGTTGATGCCCGTTTGGCGGGGAGCTCCGAGCATTGCGTCAAAACGCTCGACATGCGCCGCCATTTCCCGAGGGACTTCTATAACTCCGATATTAGACAGCGTGCTTGTCATGCGGCTTTCGCCCGCGAGATGGAATATAAGGCTTATAGCCCTGTTTTTCATTATAAGGGGCATTATACGCACGAATATATTTTTTTCGGCTTTTACGTTTTTGGACATTTTCGCCGAAAGGCTTTTCTTTGTAAGCTCGTGCCTTAGGTGATGATGAACGACGCTTAAAACTTCCTCGAAGCTGTAATCGCCCCAATTAGCGTTTATTTCGGGGTTAACGTAGGATGAAAAGTTACGCAGCGTTTTTGTATCAAAGAAAGAGCGCAGGTTTACGGGCACTGAAACTTTAACGGGAAGAACCTTTCTGGGGCTTTGTTTTTGCTGCATAAGGTAAAGAACGTACATATACGTTCCAACCAAAAACTCGGTGAGCGAAACGTCATACCCTTTTGCTATCTCTTTTAATTTCTTAACTGATACTATACCCCGTATTACATTAAGCGTGTGTCCCGGCTCTTTTGTGCCGGCGAAATGGTACGCGCGGGATTCTTTCCAGGAACGAACGGCCTTTTTGTTATAAAAACGTATGAAAGCGTCCTCGGCTTCTTCCTCCGACGGCTGTTCGCCGCAATCTAAAACGCCGTGAGTGGCGGGTATATGATGCCCTTTTAGCATAAGATATTGAGCAACAAGCGTTTTTAAAAAAGTTATTCCGCCGTATCCGTCTGAAACGGAATGAAAAACCTCAAGAGAGATGGTGTTCTCGTGTACCCTGACACGCCACAGATAGCCGTTGCTGTCCTTTGTGTAAAGACGTATGCAAGGGTTTATCGCATCGCCGGTTACCGCGGGGGGACTATTGTTTTTATCGAAATAGTACCAGAAAAGCCCCGTGCGCAGCCTGCACGAGAAAACGCCCATACGCTTGGTTGTTTGCGCAAGAGCCTTTTGCAGCAAAAGCGTGTTTACCTTTTCGGTAAGCCGGACAGAAACACGGTATACGGCCGTCCATTTTCGGTTTTTTATCGCCGGATAAAGCTTGGCGGCATTATCAAGCTTATACCATACGCATCGTTCATTTTTATTCATCAAATTGAATAATACATTATTACCGCATATTAGACAATATAATTGTAAAAAGTGCGGCGCAAAAAAAAATAGGGCGGAACGCAGGTTCCGCCAATAGTAGGGGTATTGGGGACAAACTTGGGGTTACAATTAAATTTACCTGGCAAGCTCAATGCTTATTGAGACTTTATCCTTGCTCTCGAGAGTTTGGTAACTTACCTTTATTCCGGATTTTTTGATACGGGACAACGCCTTTTTTATTGTATTAAGATATATCCTGTAATCGCGCATAATACATACAACCTTCTGATTGTTTAAATCCGCCGGCATCTCCCCATAAAGCTTGGAAAGCGTTTTTTCCACCAATTCTTCCGTGGATTTTACAGAAAGGTTTTTTTGCGTTATGTCTTTAATAAGCTTAAGCTGCGCTTCTTCATTATGAAGCCTAAGCAGCGCTCTGGCATGACGTTCGGTAAGCTTATAGGTAAGTATAAGCTCTTTTACGCCGCATGGAAGCCTAAGTATTCTCATTTTATTCGCGATTGTGCTTTGGTTTTTTCCAAGCCGTCTCGCAAGCTCTTCTTGAGTTAACCCGTGTTCCTTCATGAGGCTAAGGTACGCCTCCGCTTCCTCAAAAAAATGCAGGTTTTCTCTTTGCAGGTTTTCTATAAGCGCTATCATAGCGCTGTCCTCATCTATTGCGGGCTGTACGAACGCTTTGATATGGGTGTAACCGGCTTTGCAAACCGCACGCCATCGGCGCTCGCCGGCAATAATCTCATAATAACTGTGGCTGGATTTACGAACGGTTATTGGCTGCAAAAGACCGTATTGTTTTATAGAATGCGCAAGCTCCAGTATGCTCTCGTCAGTAAATACCCGCCTTGGCTGATACGGATTTGGGCGGATATAATCAACAGGCAGAATCTCAAGCTCGTTTTCCGCACTTTTGTCCATGCTGAATTTGCGCATACTTTCTGCGGATTTCTGAAATCTCAACACTATTAAAACACTCCTTTACATTGCGCACAGCGCAAAACAAAATCATTTTCCCGATATAATCGTTATTGTTAACAGACAACTATTCTTCGCGCAATTTTTCAAAAACAATAATGATTCTATGCAGATTTCGGCATAAAAGATAAGAGTCCTTTAATGACGGCAATTGTTCTTAAATATCGACATAAATAGTGGAGGTACGCGCGATATTTGTCGAATTAATAAAAGCTATTTGTGATAGGCGCGCCCAGACCCAAGCATTAAAGCGCGATAAACCTGCTCTAAAAGGACGACGCGGAAAAGCTGGTGCGGCATTGTCATGGGCGAAAAGGAAATAACATGATCGGCCGCTTTCTTTACTTCGTCGGAAAGCCCGTGCGAACCGCCTATCGCAAATGATATATCGCCGCAGTCAAGCATGGTCAATAATAATTTTGAAAAGCCCTCCGAAGAAAAAGGCTTGCCTTCGGGTGATAAGGCGATAAACGCCCCGCTTGAAGCTAAGAGCAAGGATTTGCCTTCTTCGCGGACTGCTTTTTGAATTTGCGCGGCGGAAGCGTTTTTTGGCAGCGCGGCTTCTTTTTTTTCAATTATAAAGGTACGCGCAAACGCGCTAAGGCGAGTCGTATACTCGGTTTGCGCCTCAAGCCAGTAACTTTCCTTTAACTTTCCTATGCATATAAAGTTTATTCTTTGCACGATAATCCCCAAACAACGGTTATCTTATTTGAAAAACGCCCGTAACCTTGTCCCTGAAGGCGAGCCCCAAACTAAAGCCCTGCCCGGGTGTTATTCCTTGCGATAGAAGCTTGTCGGTTACCGTGCGAAAAGCAAGCTGCTCAGAATTGTTTTCCCGGCTTAAATGACCGAGTAAAACGGACGAGACTCCGGCGCAGGCAAGCCGCAAAGCGGCGTCCGCGGCGTCGTCGTTAGAAAGATGACCCCGGCGCGATTTAATACGCTCCTTTAAAGCGTGAGGGTATCGCCCCGTTGCGAGCAGTGTTGTATCGTGGTTTGCCTCAAGCACGACTAAATCACAGGTGTGCAGCGCAAGCTCCACCGATTTAGAGAAATAGCCAAGGTCGGTGGCTACGGCAACTTTTCGGACGCCGCATGATACGCGAAAACCAACAGGGTCCGCCGCGTCATGTGGTATGTCGTAAGGCTCTATAAAAAGGTCGTCAATAAAAAACCCGCTTTTTGATATTACCCGGGCGTGGCGGCTTTGTATCCGGCCAAGCTTCTCGACGCCCGCCTCAAAGGTGGGCGCTGTGGCGTAGACTGGTATTGAGTATTTGCGTGATAACACGCCCGCTCCGGCAATGTGGTCCGTATGTTCGTGGGTCAGCAGAATGCCTTTTATATCTTTAATATCCTCGCCTATGCAGCAAAGCGCTTCTTCAAGACGGCGTCCGGAAACACCCGCGTCAACAAGTATTTTGGTTTTGCCCGAACTTATCAGTATAGCGTTGCCGGACGATCCGGAAAACAAAGGAGCAAGCGAAAATGCCATGTTATGTTTATCCTTTCTGCCGCTAATTATAACACACCGCCAAATGTATGCGCCATGCCAAATGTATGCGCTGTGCCAATCGTTGATAAACAGGTTATATTTGTGATATGGTAATAAAAAAAGGCGGCGTAGAATGGAGTCATGCGTTCAGGTTTATACGGGAGACGGCAAGGGTAAAACGACGGCGGCCGCAGGCCTTGCGGTACGCGCCGCGGGGCGCAGCTTAACGGTTAAATTCGTGCAGTTTTTAAAAGGCGAAGAATCGGGAGAGCTTAGAATACTGAAAAAAATAGACGGTATTGAAGCGCTGCGCGTGCCGTGCCCCGCAAAGTTTTTTAATCAGCTTGACGACAATGAAAAGGCGGTTATGCGTACTGACGCGGTTGTAGCGCTCGCCCGGGTTAAAAACTGGCTTAATTCCGCCGATATGCTCATACTGGACGAAGCGATGCCGGCATTGACATGCGGTTTGCTTAACATCAACGAGGTGATGGACATCATTGATAACAGGGGAAAAACAGAGATAGTGCTTACCGGACGCGGGGCGCCGAAGCAGATAATAAAGCGGGCGCATCTGGTTACTTTAATGCGTTCAATCAAACACTATTATGTCAATGGGCTTCGCGCCCGAAAAGGGATAGAGTACTGATGAGGCTTTTAGTCACAAAGTGACAAAAAACACTCTTTGACAAAAAGTACTAGCGATATATAATAGTAAGCGGATAGCGTCGGCTTTAATATGTAAAATACAAAGGGGGCAGTCATGGGCAATTCAATCAATGATATTCTGCTGGAGGATTTCCAAAGCTTTGTCGGCGAAATACTTGTTAGGAACAGGAGCGTGCTTGATATTATAAGCAAAATGCAGACGAGCACGGGAAGGGTGAACCGCGCTGTTATTAAGGCTGTTACGCATTGCGGCTGCATAGAGATTGAAGGTAAAAAGCAGGCGTTTCCCGAGGAGGTAAGCATAAAGAATTTAAGCGGTCTTATTTCAACGCAGCTTAAAGGAGAGCTTTGCAAAGAGTGCCGCAGCATGATAGAAAAAGAAATAGGCGGCGAGCTTTTTTATATTGCATCGCTGTGCAACACATTTGGCATAAGCCTTTATGATGTTGTGTTAAACGAAAAAGAAACTTTGAGCACACTGGGCAATTATAGTTTTAGATAGGTTTGTGATCTTCAAACACAGGGGCGGCCGTTTATTATATGGCGGGCAATTAAACTTGCAATCTGCAACGCGCAAAAAAACGCGCAAATTTATGTTGACAGCTATTTTGTATTGTAGTAATATATTATATTGCATTAGCGTGCATAAATAATGGGGGATTCTTTGTTTTTGTTATCAGATGACGCTTAATTTATATTAATAAAACCCTGAAGGTCGCCGGATTTGTTCAGGACGTTTTGTGCTGTCGGTTTGAAGATAAGCGGTATAAAACGAGTTTTTTTTGGGAATAATCAGCGGGTGCCTTCATCTTAAATACTGTCTAATTTGCATTTTGTATAAACAGGAGAGTGGTTATAAAGCCTATGATGCACGAAGTTAAAATCGGCAAACGCAATAGAATGAGCTTTTCCAAGATTGAAGAAGTGCTCGACATGCCGGATCTTATAGAGATCCAAAAGAACTCATATACTAACTTTTTGGAAATTGGCCTTAAAGAGGTACTCGATGATATTTCCCCGATTACGGATTATTCTGAAAATTTAATACTTGAATTTGTTGATTATCGTATTGAAAACGAGCCTAAGTATAAGGTTGACGAATGCAAGGAAAGAGACGTTAATTATGCGGCGCCGCTGAAAGTTGTTGTGCGCCTTATTAATAAGGAAACCGGAGAGATGAAGGAGCAGGAGGTTTTCATGGGCGATTTTCCGCTTATGACAGACAAGGGCACCTTTATTATCAACGGGGCGGAGCGTGTAATAGTAAGCCAGCTTGTTCGCTCTCCCGGCGTTTATTACGATGTGTCCATAGATAAATCGGGCAAAAAGCTTTTTTCGGCTACGGTGATTCCCAACCGCGGCGCGTGGCTTGAATATGAGACGGACAGCAACGATTGTTATTGGGTGCGCGTTGACAGGACGCGCAAGCTTCCGATGACAGTGCTTATGCGCGCCATGGGATGCGGAACCAACAGAGAAATAACGGAGCTTTTCGGCGATGAGGACTTTTTAGCGGCGACGTTTAAAAAGGACAGCGCTCAAAGCGTTGAGGAAGGCTTGGTTGAGATATACCGCCGTTTAAGACCGGGCGAACCGCCTACGGTCGAAAGCGCCCGTATGCTTATCGATTCGCTGTTCTTCGATCAGAGACGGTACGATTTGGCAAGGGTAGGACGCTATAAATACAATAAAAAGCTGTCAATAGCGGAACGCGTAGAAGGATTTAAAAGCGCCGACAACATTATAACGGAAGACGGCGAGGTTCTTGTACAGAAGGGCGAAGTTATATCCCGCGAAGCGGCAAACCAGATTGAAGACGCCGGTATAAACAGAGTATCCCTTCTTATAGGCGAGGCGCGGGTTGTGGTGCTCGGCAATAATTTTGTGCGCGTCAACGGCTATTTATCGTTTGACCCAAAAAGCGTCGGTATTAACGAAAAAGTGCATTTCCCTACATTCAAGTCTATTTTGGCAGCGTGCGGCAAAGATGCCGACGCGCTTAAAAAGCAGCTTGCCGATAATATTGATAAGCTGATACCCAAACATATAATTGTTGACGATATAATGGCGTCTATGAGTTATCAGATTGGCCTAAAATACGGCGTAGGCAAAATAGACGACATCGACCACCTTGGCAACAGGCGTTTGCGCAGCGTGGGCGAACTGCTGCAAAATCAGATTCGCGTCGGTCTCTCAAGGTTAGAGCGCGTTGTGCGCGAGCGCATGTCCGTACAGGATATGGATGTAGCGACGCCCTCCAATTTGATTAATATACGTCCCGTAACGGCGGCCATAAAAGAGTTTTTCGGCTCGTCACAGCTGTCTCAGTTTATGGACCAGACCAATCCGCTTGCCGAATTGACACATAAAAGGCGTTTATCGGCGCTTGGTCCGGGGGGATTGAATCGTGAGCGCGCCTCTTTTGACGTGCGCGACGTACACCATACGCACTATGGACGCATGTGTCCTATAGAGACTCCCGAAGGCCCAAACATTGGCCTTATAGGCTCGCTTTCCACTTACGCGAGAATAAACGAATACGGCTTTATAGAATCGCCCTATCGCGCGATTGACAAGAAGAAAAAGATTATAACCAACGAGATAGTATATTTAACCGCGGACGAGGAAGACAAATACGTTGTGGCTCAGGCTAACGAGCCTATAAGCGCGGAAGGGTTTTTTGCGCGGTCGCGCGTTATGTCGCGCCGCCATGAAGAGATTGTTGAAGTATCCCGCGACGAAGTTGATTTGATGGACGTATCCCCCAAGCAGCTTGTTTCCGTCGCAACGGCGCTTATACCGTTTCTTGAGAACGACGACGCTAACAGGGCGCTTATGGGCTCTAACATGCAAAGGCAGGCGGTGCCGCTGACAGTTACGGAGGCTCCCCTTATCGGCACGGGCATGGAATATAAAACGGCGCAGGATTCGGGCGCGGTTGTATTGGCCGCCGCCGACGGCGTTGTAAAAAGCGTATCCGCCAATAGAATAGCCGTTGCCGAAGGCAAGAAAATAAATGAATATAAGCTGATTAAGTTTGCGCGCTCTAACCAAGGCACATGCATTAATCAATATCCTATAGTGAAAACAGGGGATAAAATCAAAAAAGGCGACGTAATAGCCGACGGACCTTCCACTGAATCGGGAGAGTTGGCGCTTGGGCGCAACGTGCTTGTAGGGTTTATGACATGGGAAGGCTATAATTATGAAGACGCCATACTGATAAGCGAACGCCTCGTGCGGGACGACGTGTTCACGTCCATACATATTGAGGGGTACGAATCCGAGGCGCGGGATACAAAGCTTGGCCCCGAGGAGATTACCCGCGACATTCCAAACGTCGGCGACGAGGCGCTTAAAAACCTTGACGAGAGGGGAATCATACGCATAGGCGCGGAAGTTCGCGCCGGCGATATACTCGTAGGCAAAGTAACGCCCAAGGGTGAAACGGAGCTTACCGCGGAAGAGCGCCTTCTGCGCGCTATTTTCGGCGAGAAGGCAAGAGAAGTCCGCGACACCTCTCTTAGGGTGCCGCACGGCGAGGAAGGTATAGTCGTTGATATTAAAGTATTTACCAGAGAAAACAAGGATGAGCTTACGGCGGGGGTAAACAAGCTGGTACGCTGTTATATCGCGCAAAAACGCAAGATATCCGTAGGAGATAAAATTGCCGGCCGGCACGGCAACAAGGGTGTGATATCGCGTATATTGCCTATTGAGGATATGCCGTTTCTGCCGGACGGTACGCCCCTTGATATAGTATTAAATCCGCTGGGCGTGCCGTCGCGTATGAATATCGGGCAGGTGCTTGAGGTGCATCTTGGGTACGTCGCCAAAATTCTGGGGTGGCGTATTGCATCGCCCGTTTTTGACGGCGCTTCGGAATTGGACATAATGGCGTTGTTTGAAAAGTTTGGGCTTAATCCGGACGGCAAAACGGTGCTGTATGACGGACGCAGCGGCGAACCGTTTGAAAACCGCGTTACTGTCGGAAACATGTACATATTAAAATTGCACCATCTTGTGGATGATAAAATTCACGCCCGCTCAACGGGTCCTTACTCTCTTGTTACGCAACAGCCGCTCGGCGGCAAGGCGCAGTTCGGCGGACAGCGTTTCGGCGAGATGGAGGTTTGGGCGCTCGAGGCGTATGGCGCCGCCAACACGCTCCAGGAAATACTTACCGTAAAATCCGACGACGTTGTGGGACGCGTTAAAACATATGAGGCGATTGTAAAGGGAGAGAATATACCCGAGCCCGGAGTGCCCGAATCGTTTAAGGTGTTGATTAAAGAAATGCAGTCGCTTGCGCTTGACGTTAAGGTTTTAGGAGACGTCGGCGAGGAGATTGCCATCAAAGAAAGCGTTGACGACGATATAGCAGGCCTTGAGGTAAATATCGAGGGAGTGGAGATTGATTACGCGGATAAGAGAACGGATAAAACGCGGGAAGAGGATTTTTCGGATATAAGCTTTGACGAGCTCGACGTACCCGATATTGACGGGCTTGGCGACATTGATATAGACGTTAAGGATACGCCGGACGGCGGCGACGATGAAGAAGAATATGAGGACGACGATGAGTTCGAGGAGCTCGAAGCCGACGAAGCTGACGAAGACGAAGAAGACGAAGATGATGAAGACGAAGACGAAGAAGCTGACGAAGACGATGACGAAGACGAAGACGACGGCGGCGGTCGTTCAAAGAAGACCGATTATTTTGAAGACGATATCGGTTCAAAACGATATCGCGGCGGTAAGTATGATGACATAGAAGTCGAGTCGCTAGAAGGGCTTATCGAAAAAGACGATTTATTCGACGACGATTATGATGATAAAGATTAATTAGTTTTTGCATATATGAGAGGAGAGGGATTAATTGTTTGACGTTGGCAATTTTGATTCCATACAGATAGGTTTGGCGTCTCCGGAAAAGATAAGGGAATGGTCGAGAGGCGAGGTAAAAAAGCCCGAGACGATAAATTACCGAACCCTTAAGCCCGAGAAAGACGGGTTGTTTTGCGAACGTATTTTCGGACCTACGAAGGACTGGGAGTGCCATTGCGGACGATACAAAAGGGTGCGCTATAAGGGCATAATTTGTGATAAATGCGGCGTTGAGGTAACCCGCGCTAAGGTGCGCAGGGAAAGGATGGGGCATATAGAGCTTGCCGCTCCGGTCTCGCATATATGGTATTTTAAAGGCATTCCTTCAAGGATGGGGCTGCTGCTTGATATGTCGCCGCGCGATCTTGAAAAGGTGCTGTATTTTGCTTCTTTTGTTGTGATTGACCCGGGAAATACGCCTCTTGAATATAAACAGCTTCTTAATGATAAGGAGCTGCGTGAGTGCCAGGAAACATACGGCGAGGATGAGTTTGTCGCCAAGATGGGCGCGGAAGGCATAAAAGAGCTGCTTAAAAGAATTGACCTTGTTAAATCGGCGCGCGAGCTGAAAAAGGAGCTTGAAAGCTGTTCTGGCCAAAAGCGTGTGCGCGCCATAAAGCGTCTTGAGGTTATAGAAGCGTTTCGCCTTTCCGGAAATAAACCGGAATGGATTATACTCGACTGCATACCCATTATTCCGCCGGAGCTAAGGCCAATGGTGCAGCTTGACGGCGGAAGGTTTGCCACCAGCGATTTAAACGATTTGTACCGCAGGGTTATCAACCGCAACAACCGTTTAAACAGGCTGCTTGCGCTGCGCGCGCCGGATATTATCGTACGCAACGAAAAGCGTATGCTTCAGGAGGCGGTGGACGCGCTTATAGATAATGGGCGGCGCGGACGTCCCGTTACGGGCCCGGGCAACAGGCCGTTAAAGTCTTTGTCCGATATGCTGCGCGGCAAACAGGGGCGTTTCCGTCAAAACCTGCTCGGAAAGCGTGTTGATTATTCGGGCAGAAGCGTTATAGTCGTGGGGCCCGATTTAAAAATGTACCAATGCGGGCTTCCCAAAGAGATGGCTTTGGAGTTATTTAAACCGTTTGTTATGAAAAAGCTGGTTGAAGACGGGCTGGCGCATAACATTAAAAGCGCAAAGCGCATGGTGGAACGTGTGCGCCCCGAAGTATGGGGCGTGCTTGAGACGGTTATTAAAGACCACCCTGTTTTGCTTAACCGGGCGCCTACGCTGCACAGGCTTGGAATCCAAGCTTTTGAACCGGTGCTTGTTGAAGGCAAAGCGTTAAAACTGCACCCGCTTGTGTGTACGGCATACAATGCCGACTTTGACGGAGACCAGATGGCCGTTCACGTTCCGCTGTCCGTGGAAGCGCAGGCCGAATGCCGTTTTCTTATGCTCGCGGCAAATAATATATTAAAGCCGCAGGACGGTAAACCGGTTGTTAGCCCCACGCAGGATATGGTTATCGGCAGTTATTACCTTACCATACACCGGGAGGGCGCAATCGGGGAAGGCTCAACCTTTTCGTCCCCGCAAGAGGCGGTTATAGCTTACCAAACAGGCCATATAGATTTGCAGGCGATGGTTAATGTGCGCGTAACCAAAGAAATTAACGGTGAAAAGCGTCATCATATGCTCAAAACAACGCCGGGACGCATTATATTCAACGACGCGCTGCCGCAGGATTTGGGGCTTGTGGACAGGACGCAGCCGGACGGTGAGTTTTTATTGGAGGTGGATTCCCTTGTAGGCAAAAAACAACTCGGAAAGATAGTTGATTTTTGTTACAGAAAATACGGGGAAACAAAGACTTCCGAAATGCTCGATAATATAAAACGGCTCGGGTTTCATTATTCCACGGTTGGCGCAATTACAATAGGCGTTAGCGATATTGTCGTTCCGAAGGAAAAAGCGGAATACATACAAAAGGCTGAAGAAAAAGTTGTAGAGATAGAGAAAAAATTCAAGCGCGGATATCTGACAAACAAAGAAAGAAAAGAGAATGTAATAAAGGTTTGGGCAAACACCACCAAGCTTGTTACGGACGCGCTTATGGAGGGTTTAAGCCCGTTTAATCCGGTTTTTATGATGGCCAATTCGGGCGCCAGAGGTTCTACAAACCAAATAAGGCAGCTGGCGGGAATGCGCGGCCTTATGGCAGACCCTTCGGGAGAGATTATAGAGATACCCATACGCGCAAACTTCCGCGAGGGTTTAACGGTGCTCGAGTTTTTCATATCGACTCACGGCGCCAGAAAAGGCTTGGCGGATACCGCTCTTAGAACGGCGGACTCCGGTTATTTGACGCGCCGCCTGGTTGACGTCAGCCAGGACGTGATAGTCAGGGAGAACGACTGTTTAAAAGAAAGCGACGCGCCCCGGGGCGTATTCGTGAGCGATATACTAGATGGCAAAGAGATTATAGAGCCGTTTATAGACAGAATAGGCGGACGTTACGCGGCTGCCGATATTGTCGATACAAAAACCGGCGAAATAATCGTCCGAAGCGGAGAGATGATTACATACGACCGATGCCGCAGAATTGAAGTGGCAGGCATAAAGGGAGCGTACATACGTTCCGTGCTGACATGCAAAACCCAGCACGGAGTATGCGCAAAATGCTACGGCGCGGATATGTCGTCGGGTAAGATAGTAAGCATAGGTGAGGCGGTCGGTATAATCGCCGCGCAGTCTATAGGCGAACCAGGCACGCAGCTTACAATGCGCACATTCCATACGGGCGGCGTTGCGGGCGAGGATATAACGCACGGTCTTCCGCGTGTTGAGGAACTTTTTGAAGCGAGAAAACCAAAAGGGCTTGCCGTTATAAGCGAGATAGCAGGTACGGTTTCCGTCGGCGACACACGCAAAAAACAGGAGGTTACGGTTACCGGCGAGGACGGCGTGGCGGAGGTTTACAGCATACCGTTCGGTTCGCGCTTGAAAGTAAAAGACGGGGATGGCATTGAGGCGGGCGACGAGATAACGGAAGGGTCTATCAACCCTAACGACATACTTAAAATAAAGGGCGCCAAAGGAGTTCAGGCATACCTGTTAAAAGAAGTGCAAATGGTATACCGTCTGCAGGGCGTTGAGATTTCCGACAAACATGTTGAAGTTATTATACGCCAGATGCTGAAAAAATGTAAAATTGAGGAGGCCGGCGATACCGAGCTGCTGGCGGGTTCTTTGGTGGATATCTATCAGTTTGACGCGGAGAATGAGCGTGTAATACGCGAGGGCAAAAAACCTGCCACCGCCAAACGCGTTTTGCTTGGCATAACCAAAGCTTCGCTGGCTACAGACTCGTTCCTTTCGGCGGCTTCGTTCCAGGAAACAACGCGTGTGCTTACCGAAGCGGCTATTAAGGGCAAGTCCGACCCGTTGCTTGGGCTTAAGGAAAATGTAATTATAGGCAAGCTTATTCCGGCGGGTACCGGTATGAAGCGTTACAGAAATATAGACGTTATTAAAAATATTTTGAACGAAAGCGTATCCTCGCAGATTGAAAACATAGGGACACAGTATGTAGACGCGTTTTCCGATGTTTATGACGAGGATTTAAGCGCCGGGTTGTTATTGTAGTTTTAAAGATTGGGGGCGAGGAAAGTGGCAAAAAATAATGAATGCGGCGTAAGCGACAGCGTAATCTGTAAATGGCTGGGGAAAGAGTGTAAAGACTGTTTTATAAACGAACTTAACAGTGACGACGCCGAAAAAATGCTTAACGACTTTAAAGTCACGATTTCTTTGCTGCCTAAGAATTTTGATACGCTCCTTGGAGACGAATGCGGTTTTTGCAAGGGCGAACACAAATTTAAAAGGCATACCTACGCTATTGTCGATATTGCCCACAGCGAGCCTGAAAGCAAAAAGGGTATGTTTTTTGGTATGGGTAAAAGGGTTCGTCAAAAAATAGGCTCTCTGCTGCCTGTGTCAATTTCCATATGTAAAAGATGCAGGGGCCAATTTAAAAAACTTGACATTATTAAATGGGCTGCATTGCTTGCGTTTACAGGCGTTTCCGTAGGCGTATGTTTAATACCCGCGGTAAACGTAAACCCCGTTTTGCCGTACGCCATAGTACTGGCCGGCGGAATTGCGGGGTACATAGCGGGCAAGATATTAAGCTCCTGGTATATGAATAAAAAGAGTGAGGAAACCTGTTTTAACGTGTTTGACATTCCTGTTTTGGCTAAGATGAGGGATATCGGTTGGTTTACCGTGCAGGACGACGGTCCGGTTACACACTTTCTGTTTTCCAGAAAACCGCTTATGAAAAAGCTTTCTGATATTTGTGACGAGAGCAAAAAGGCCGGTGATTAAGCGATGCCTTGCGCGTTTTATAGGCATTGACAATGTTTTTTGCCGGTGTTAAAATGGCTCTGCTGTGCGCTCTTTTTCTGATTTTTACGGAGGATGATATTGAATATAGCGCAGGAACTTTCAAACCCGGGCAAGCGTGTCGCAGGCTTAAAACAAGTGATGCGGTACGCGAGGCAGGCTATGCTGGAAAAAGTATATATTGCGTGCGACGCTGACGAAGATATCATAAACAGGGTTTTGGCCGAATGCGCTAAGCACGGCATACCAAGCGATAACGTATATACTATGCATCAAATCGGAAGCGCGTGCGGCATTGATGTTGGAAGCGCGTGCGCGGGCGTTCTAAAAAGCGGGCAATAAGCGCTAAATCCCCTTATAGGGTTGCTAGGGGTTATAAATAAACATTATTTATCAAAGGAGGTGAGAGACGGAATATGCCGACAATAAACCAGCTGGTTAAGCAGGGAAGGAAAACGGCTAAAACAAAGAGCGATTCTCCCATATTGAAACAGTGCCCTCAAAAAAGAGGCGTTTGTTTAACGGTGAGAACGATGACGCCTAAGAAGCCGAATTCCGCATTAAGAAAAATAGCAAGAGTCCGCCTGGTCAATGGTATGGAAGGTTCCGCGTATATACCGGGTATCGGCCACAACCTTCAGGAACACTCTGTGGTTCTTATAAGAGGCGGCAGAGTTAAGGACCTGCCGGGCGTGAGATATCATATAGTAAGAGGCGCGCTTGACAGCGCGGGCGTAGCTAACAGAAAGCAGGCGCGCTCCAAATACGGCGCCAAGCGGCCGAAAAAGTAATCAATTAGGAGGACAGATAATGCCAAGACGTGCAGGCGCACCGAAGCATGAAGTTCTGCCCGATCCCATATACAAATCGACCGTGGTCACCAAGCTTATCAATCAGGTGATGCTTGACGGTAAAAAAGGGACGGCGCAGAGTATATGCTATGATGCGTTCGATATAATAAAAGAAAAATTAGGTCTTAACCCTTTAGAGGTATTCGAGAAGGCGATGGAAAACATAATGCCTGTGCTTGAGGTTAAGGCCAGAAGAGTCGGCGGCGCAACTTATCAGGTGCCTATGGAAGTGAGGCCGGAGCGTCGCCAGACACTCGGTATAAGATGGCTTGTCACCAATACCATAAAAAGAAATGAACGCACCATGAAGCAAAGGCTGTCGGCCGAAATTATGGATGCGTACAACGGCACCGGAGGCAGTGTGAAAAAGCGCGAAGACACGCACAAGATGGCCGAGGCCAACAGGGCTTTTGCGCATTACAGGTGGTAGCATGAAGGAGGATAACAGTGCCCAGAAAATATCCGCTTGAGAAAACACGAAATATAGGCATTATGGCGCATATTGACGCGGGCAAAACCACAACGACGGAGCGTGTGCTTTTCTATACGGGCAGAACGTATAAGCTTGGAGAGGTACACGACGGCGATGCCGTTATGGATTGGATGGAGCAGGAGCAGGAGCGCGGCATAACCATCACGTCTGCGGCCACTACCACGGAATGGCGGGGTCATGGTATAAACATTATTGACACACCCGGCCACGTTGACTTTACTGTAGAGGTGGAACGCTCTCTTCGCGTACTCGACGGCGCCGTCGCTGTTTTTTGCGCAAAGGGCGGTGTTGAGCCGCAGTCCGAAACAGTGTGGAGGCAGGCGACAAAGTATAATGTTCCGCGCATAGCGTATGTAAACAAAATGGATATAATGGGCGCCGACTTTTTAAATACGGTGCAAATGATGAGGGATAGGCTTAAAGCTAATCCCGTTCCTATTCAGCTGCCCATAGGCAAGGAAGAGGATTTTACAGGTATTGTCGATCTTATCGACATGAAGGCCACATCATTTGCCAACGACCTCGGCGCGAAGCCCCAGGAAATACCGATTCCGGACGATATGAAAACGCTTGCGGAGCAGTATCGCGAGAAGCTTATAGAATCCGTGGCGGAGCACAACGACAAGCTGCTGGAGAAGTATTTTGACGGCGTCGAGATTAATCGCGGCGAATTGATAGCCGCTATTCGTCAGGCGACAATAGCGCTCGATATAGTGCCGGTTACCTGCGGGTCATCTTACCGCAATAAGGGCGTTCAGCCGCTGCTTGACTGCATTGTTGATTTTATGCCCTCGCCGCTTGACATTCCGCCCATAACAGGGAAAAATGCTAAAGGCGGAGACGAGATGCGCGAGGCCGACGATGGAGCGCCGTTTTCCGCGCTGGCTTTTAAGATAATGGCAGACCCTTTTGTCGGGAAACTGGCGTTTATACGTGTTTATTCCGGCACGCTTAAAACGGGAAGCTATGTGTATAACTCAACCAAAGAAAAACGCGAGAGAATAGGACGGCTGCTTAAAATGCACGCGAACGCCCGCGAAGAGATTGATGAGGTTCACGCGGGGGATATCGCCGCGGCAGTCGGCTTTAAGCAGATTACAACCGGCGACACGCTTTGTGACGATAAACATCCCGTTATACTTGAAACAATGGATTTTCCCGAGCCGGTTATTGAAGTGGCAATAGAGCCGAAAACAAAAGCCGGTCAGGACAAATTGGCTATAGCGCTTGCCCGTCTTTCGGAAGAAGACCCGACCTTTCGCACTTACACTGATACCGAAACAGGCCAGACTATTATCGCCGGAATGGGCGAGCTGCATCTTGAAATAATAGTGGACAGAATGATGCGCGAATACAAGGTTGAGGCGAAGGTAGGAAAACCGCAGGTATCTTACCGCGAGACAATACGCAAGGCCGTTTCCGCGGCTGGTATTTATAAAAAGCAGACAGGCGGGCGCGGACAGTACGGACATGCCGTTATAGAGCTAGAGCCGCTACCGCCGGGCAGCGGGTACGAGTTTGCGGACAAAATAGTCGGCGGCGTTATACCGAGAGAATATATACCCGCGGTGAACGAAGGAATAAAAGAAGCCGCGAAGAACGGCGTGCTTGCCGGTTTTGAGGTTATGGACTTTAGGGCTTCCCTTGTGGACGGCTCTTACCATGAAGTGGACTCGTCCGAAATAGCGTTTAAAGTTGCGGGCTCTATGGCGTTTAAAGAGGCAATGAAAAAAGCGTCTCCCGTGCTGCTTGAACCCGTTATGGCGGTTGAGGTTATGGTGCCGGATGATTATCTGGGAGATGTTATGGGTAATCTTAACTCGAGGCGCGGTCATATAGAAGGCACGGAGCTTAGAAGCGGCGCGCAGGTTATAAAGTCCGCGGTGCCGCTTTCCGAGATGTTCGGATACGCTACAGACCTTCGCAGCCAAACGCAGGGGCGGGGAACGTTTACAATGCAGTTTTCGCATTACAGCGAAGTGCCAAAAAGCTTGGCAGAGAAAATTACCGGCAATCTTTAAGTCCAACAAGCAACGGCAGGCAATAGCAAGCGCTAACTACGCTTACCGTTAAAATAGTAAACAGATAAGAATGATTAGGAGGAGAACCCAATGGCAAAAGCTAAATTTGAAAGAACAAAGCCTCATGTAAACATAGGCACAATCGGTCACGTAGACCACGGTAAAACCACATTGACGGCTGCTGTGACAATGGCGCTCGCTCAAAGCGGCAAGGCAAAGGTGATGAAATACGACGAAATTGACAAGGCGCCTGAAGAAAAAGAGAGAGGCATAACAATCAACACCTCGCACGTGGAATATGAGACGGACAACAGGCATTATGCTCACGTTGACTGCCCCGGCCACGCCGACTACGTTAAAAACATGATTACCGGCGCGGCGCAGATGGACGGCGCGATAATCGTTGTGTCCGCCGCGGACGGCCCCATGCCCCAGACGAGAGAGCATATCGTTCTCGCGCGTCAGGTTAACGTGCCGTACATTGTCGTATTTTTAAACAAGGTTGACCAGGTTGACGACCCCGAGCTTTTAGAGCTTGTCGAGATGGAAGTTAGAGACCTGCTTTCAACATATGAATTCCCGGGGGACGATATTCCTGTTATTAAGGGAAGCGCGCTTATGGCGATGAACGCATTGACAGAAGGCAAGGACGCGAAAGAAGATCCCGCGTGCCAGTGCATATTCGAACTGATGGACGCGGTGGATAAGTATATACCCACGCCCGAGAGAGACGCAGACAAGCCTTTCCTGATGCCCGTAGAAGATGTGTTCTCTATAACCGGTCGCGGCACAGTCGCCACGGGTAGGGTTGAGAGAGGCACAATAAAGGTTCAGGAAACCGTTGAGATTGTCGGGATGACCGAAAAGACGCGCGAAGTTGTCGTTACGGGCGTTGAGATGTTCAGGAAGCTGCTTGACCAGGCGATTGCCGGCGATAACGTGGGGCTGCTTCTTCGCGGTGTGCAAAGAGACGAGATTGAGCGGGGACAGGTTCTTGCAAAGAAGGGCTCAATTAAGCCGCACACGCACTTTAAAGGCCAGGTTTACGTGCTTAAGAAGGAAGAGGGAGGCCGCCACACACCGTTCTTCAACGGCTACCGGCCGCAGTTCTATTTCAGAACAACCGACGTTACGGGCAGCATAAAGCTTCCCGAAGGTACCGAAATGGTTATGCCGGGAGACAACATTACAATGGAGATAAAGCTGATAACGCCTATCGCAATAGAGGAAGGCTTAAGATTTGCTATACGCGAAGGCGGCAGAACTGTCGGCTCCGGTGTTGTAACAAGCGTTATAGAATAACGAAAATAAATGAAAGCCGGTGCCTAATTAATAAGGTATCGGCTTTTTTTCTTCCGCTGTGTTTTACGCCAGAAACGGCGTGATTCACTAACAACATCGCCGCTAAGACAAATAAGACAAAAAAGATTGGGCAAAGCCATCATCACTATTGCTATGTCCGCTATCCCCCAAACTAACTTGAGCGGTATAACCGCTCCCACAAAAATAAAACAGCAATAAACGGCGCGGTATACAAATGTTAAACGGGTTGAGCCGGCGAGGTATTCAACCGCCCGTTCGCCGTAAAACGACCATCCCAGCACGCTTGTAAACGCAAACAGTATAGTCCCTGTTGAAACGATGTACCGCCCCGCGCCCGGAAGACCGGCTTCAAACGCGGCGATAGCCATTGGAACGCCCGCCGTACCCTCCTGCCAAACCTCGGTACACGCTATTGTAAGAGCGGTAATGGTACAAACCACCAGCGTGTCAAAAAAAGGAACCGTCATTTGGACAAGGCCTTGCTTTACGGGATCGTCGATTTTCGCGGCGGACGAGGCGATAGACGTGCTCCCTATACCCGTTTCATTGGAGAAAACGCCGCGGGCGCCTCCAAAGCGCATGGCCGCCATAACCGACGCTCCGGCGAATCCGCCTATTGCGGCGTGGCCGGTAAAAGCGGACGTGAAAATAGCGGTTACGCCGTATGCAAGGCGCTGCGCGTTAAGCGCTATAACAATAATACCTCCCGCGATATAGAACAAGCCCATGAAAGGAACCAGCCGGCAGCAAAACGCCGCCACCGACTTTATACCGCCCAGCATGACAGCCGAACACACAGCAGTGATAATAAGTCCGGATATGACGGGATTTATACCGAACGCGGCTTTGGCGGCGTCCGACGCCGCGTTTGCCTGCACCATGCTTCCCGTGCAAAAAGCCGCCGCGATGGTAAACACAGAGAACATAACGGCAAGGAAGCGCCCCAGCTTTTTATTTACAAGGCCGCGTTCCAAAGCGTACATGGGACCGCCGCGCATCTGTCCGTCCGCCGAACGAACGCGGTATTTAACGGCTGTTATACCCTCGGCGTAACCGGTCGCTATGCCCGTGACGGCGGTAACCCACATCCAAAATATCGCGCCGGGACCACCGAAAGCGTACGCGGCAGCCACGCCCGCTATATTGCCCGTACCAATTGCCGCCCCGAGAGACGTCATGAGCGCGGAAAAAGAAGATATGTCCCCGTTGCCGCCGCCGCGGGAAAAAGCGGAGCGTATGCCGAAAAACAATTTTCTTTGCGGAAGGAATTTTAGTCTGAAAGAGAAGAAAAGCCCCGTTACAATCAGAAGCATAAGCCCAACAGGGCTCCATAAAGCCGCGCCTACAGTGTCTACAACCGCCAAATCAAAGCTCTCCCGTACGGTCTGTTTACCGTTTTGCTCAATGTTTATGCGGCCGGATACTGATTCATGAGCGCGGCTGATTATTGTTAAGCAAGTCTTTATGATGGCGAGCGTAATGGAACAGGTATTGCTGGGCAATGCCCGCGTGCTTTCCGAACTTATTGTCCACAAAATCGCGCATTTGCGTGTCTGTTTTACCGCCGTATCCATAAACAGAGCGCAACACGCGCCTCATCCATACATCGAAAGGAAAAGCCTGAAGAAAAGAGAAGCCGTAAAGAGCGACGCAGTCCGCAACCTTAAGGCCGACTCCGGGCAATGCCGTAAGCGCCTGCCGCGCGGCTTCGTATGGTAATTTGCCTATGCCGTCAAAATCAAACCCGTCTGCAATCATTTGCGCGGCGCCTTTTATATACGCGGCGCGATAACCCGTTCCGCAGTCTAAAAGCGAGCGCTCCGACGCTTCCGCCAACGCTTTGGGCGAAGGAAAGTCGAACATACCTTTCGCCAAAGGCGCTCCGAAACGCGCGCAGAGCGAGTCAATTATGCGTTTGATTCGAGAGATATTGTTGTTTGCGGATATTATAAACGTAATAAGCGTTTCAAAAGGCGGCTGCGCAAGCACTCTAAGACCGCTCGCGTAGCATATGCCTTCTTTAAGGAACGGGTCTTTCGAATATTGCTTCTGCAAACAGGCGTAATCGCGCCGCAAATCAAAATACCGTATAAACGCCGCAACGCTGTTCTTACCAACCCCGTCGATTGCAAGCGTATCGCCGCTTTGTTCGGCATATACCGCAAGCCCGAGCGCAGCGCCGCGGTAGCCTTTTCCGTGCTGTTTCCAGCGGAACGCCTGACCGCAGTCAAGGCATTGGCACAGTGAGAAGTTTTCAAGTCCGCTTATAACAACGCGTCCGCCTTTATAAGTATAGTTCATAGCTTTGTATCACAGGCTTTCGGCAATGCTATATATAAGCCTTTCGGTATCTTCCCAGCCGAGGCACGAATCGGTTATGGATTTGCCGTATACATTCTCGCCGATTCCCTGGTTTCCTTCTTCAAGATAGCTTTCTATCATAAAGCCCTTAACGAGCTTCTTTAATGTCGCGTCATATTTTGTGCTCATCAGCACCTCTCTTACGATTCTCGGCTGTTCGTAGAAAAGCTTCATTGAATTCGCATGATTGGTGTCGACAATAATAGCGGGGTTTTTTAGCCGCTGCGATAAATATTCGTCCGCAAAGCGTATTAAGTCTTCGTAATGGTAATTTGGTATGCTGCGCCCGTTTGAATCCACCGCGCCGCGCAGTATGGCATGGGCGTAGGGGTTACCCGCTGTTTTCACCTCAAAACCGGTGTATATAAACGTATGGCTCATTTGAGCGGCTTTTATCGAATTGAGCATTACGGATAAATCGCCGCTTGTGGGGTTTTTCATACCAACCGGAGTATTAACCCCGCTGGCCGTTAAGCGATGCTGTTGGTTTTCAACGGAACGCGCGCCTATGGCATTATACGCAAGCACATCGGCAAGGTAAAGATAATTCTCGGGATAGAGCATTTCATCGGCGGCGGGCATATGAAACTCGCTTAAAGCTTTTATATGAAGTCTTCGTATAGCCTTTATGCCTTCGTATAAATCAGTCTTCTTTTCAGGGTCGGGCTGGTGTACCATGCCTTTATACCCTTCGCCCGTAGTCCTTGGCTTGTTGGTATATATTCTTGGGATAATTAATATATTATCGCTTACCTTTTGCTGAACCGCCGCGAGCCGTCCTATGTATTCGCATACCGAATACTCGTTATCGGCGCTGCAGGGGCCTATAATAAGCAAAAATCTGTTGTTTGCTCCTTCAAAGACGCTTCTGATATCGGCGTCGCGTTTTGTCTTGATACCCGAAAGATGTGCCGGAAATGGTATTTGTTCGGTAATCTCCTGGGCGGTGGGTATGCGTTTGATACGCTTTATGTTCATATATTTCTCCAAAAGCCGTGATTTCAGACAAAATAATTATATCACGGCAGCGGTAATGCGTGAAGTTTAAAAAGCGGTTAAGCCATACTAAAAACAGGCCTCGCAAAAGCGAAAGCCCGTTTTATAACAATGTAAAGCTACGCGGGGTACACGCTGACCTGCTTTTTATCGCGCCCCTTGCGCTCGTATTTGACTTTGCCGTCAACAAGAGAGAACAGCGTATCGTCTCCGCCTATGCCAACGTTATTGCCGGGATACAGCTTTGTTCCCCTCTGTCTTACGAGAATATTCCCCGCGAGTACAAACTGCCCGTCGCCGCGCTTGACGCCAAGCCGTTTGCTTTCGCTGTCTCTGCCGTTTCTGGAGCTTCCCACACCTTTTTTATGAGCCATTTTGCCGCACCTCGCTTTCTTAAAAAAAGGATTATTATTCCGCAGCCGCTTCAGCCGCTTCTTCTTTAGCCGCCGATATGCCTGTTATAGTGATTTTAGTGTACGGCTGCCGATGTCCTTGCTTTTTGCGGTAGTTTCTTTTTGGTTTGTATTTAAAGATAACTATCTTTTTTTCTTTGCCGTGCTCAACAACCTTGGCGCGCACTTTAACACCCTTAACAATGGGCGTGCCTATTTGAACCTTGCTGCCGTCGGACACCGCTAAAGCGTCGAAACTGACAGTTTTGCCAGGTTCTAAATCGAGCTTCTCGATAAAAACAGTATCTCCCTTTGAAGCCTTATACTGTTTTCCGCCCGTCTCAAAAATAGCATACATGCTGTTTACCTCCCCTTACCAGTCTCGCCGTAGCGGTATCCGAAATATCGGAATTTTACAAACCGTTTCCGCGCGGCTCAATTAAAAATAATATCATAAACGTTTTATGATGTCAACAAAACACCCGCGCTTTGTCCAGCAACCGTTCGCGTTCTTTCTGGGACGCAATCTCCGTCACTTTATAGTCGGCGATATGCATCGCCTCGTTAGCCATTATATAAAGCTTTATGCCCTCAATTCTTGGAAGAACAGGCATACCGGCCGCATCCTTTTGTTCTATAAGCTTGGCAACATGAGGGCTAACCTCAATCAAATACTCTTTAATATCCGAAGCGGCGGTTTGCCGGAAAATGAGCCGCCGTATATTCATCGCCGTCGTCTCCTCGCTGTCTACAAGACCGCTGCCGCCGCAGTAAGGGCAGGTTCGTTTAACGAGGCTTGAGAGTTTTTTGCGTACCTTTTTGCGGGTCATCTCAACAAGACCTAAACCGGTGATTCCAAGTACGTTCGTTTTTGTACGATCTTTTGTAAGGGCAGCCTCAAGCGCATCCACAACATTTTGTTTGTTGCCTTCTATCTCCATATCAATAAAATCGATAATGACGATTCCGCTTATATCGCGCAGGCGAAGCTGGCGGGCGATTTCTTTGGCAGCTTCAATATTAACGGAAAGTATAGTATCCTGAAGGCTAGTATCACCGACAAATTTGCCGGTATTGACATCTATTACGGTAAGCGCCTCGGTTTCGTCAATTATTATATACGCGCCGTTTTTCATCCATACTTTTTTCTCCAGTGCTTTATCTATTCTTGCCTGTATGCCGAAATCATCAAAAATGTTAACGCCGCCGGAATACATATGCACGCGGTCTTTAAGCTGCGGAGCGAGTATGCCCGCGACGGCGGCAACCTTTTCATAATACTCACGGTCGTTTATAATAAAATCGGCGACGTCGGAAGTAAACATATCTCTTACTGTGCGGAATATCAGCGATTCCTCGGCATGTAACAGCCTTGGGGCGTTAAGCGACGCGCCGCGGTTTACGATACGCTCCCACAGCCTTGAGAGAAAGCGGATTTCACCTATAAAATCTTCCTCTGTTTTGCCTATCGCCGCCGTCCGCACTATTATCCCCATATCCTTCGGCTTTATCGCTTCCATTATATCTTTAAGCCTTGCGCGTTCCTGCTCGTCTTCAATTCGGCGCGATACACCCACATGGTTTACCGTCGGCATAAGAACCATCATACGGCCGGGCAGGGTGACATGAGTGGTTATACGCGCGCCCTTTGTGCCGCCGGGCTGCTTTAGCACCTGTACTACTATTTCCTGGCCTTCTTTAACCATATCCTCTATGCGTCCGGCGCGCAAATTGGGGGGTGAGCTTTTCTGCTGGCCAAACTCGAAATCGGACGTGTCCGCGAGTATATCGCCGGCGTAAAGGAAAGCATTTCTATCAAGCCCTATGTCTACGAAGGCAGCCTGCATACCGGGAAGCACGTTCGCGACACGGCCTTTGTATATGTTGCCCACGAGCCTTTCTTTTCCCCGCCGCTCAACATGAATTTCAACAAGCGCGTTGTCCTCTAAAAGCGCGATTCTGGCCTCCAATGAGTTGATATCGGCGATAATCTTTTTCTCCATACAAAACTCCAAATAGTATTTAAAATTTATATAACGGGCGGCGCCCGTCAGCTACAAAGCAAAGGCGGTAAACAAAGGAACAGATACGCCGTTCGTTTCGGTAAAAAGACCTGTTCTTACAATGTCCGCGTATAACCGTCCTGTGCGCGTCTCTATCGCCCGCATGACAACATCCGGACGAAGCGTTGATTTCTGTGACGCTAAAAGCAGCATGTCAACCTTTCCGTCAGCGCAGGAAAGCTCTAATATCATGTCCCGAATATTGACGCTTTTTTGTTTGTCGTCCCGTCTTTTTACGGTTAAGACCTCGTCGCTGTCCATTATGCTGTCTACAGCCGAAACAACGCGCTCAAAGCAGCCGGTTTCGATATACGCGCAATAGGCCGCCCTTTCCAAAGCCGCCATCAGTTTAGGGGCATTCTCGCTCAAAACGACGGCGCGTTTTACCA
>Ga0265293_10002671_pt1 | contig 35013 bp, 31 predicted proteins | sample Munlanlewell138R_FD_192505 | JGI IMG/M metagenome (GOLD analysis project Ga0265293, IMG submission 192505) | Leachate microbial communities from a municipal landfill in Southern Ontario, Canada - Leachate well 138R | ecosystem: Engineered > Solid waste > Landfill > Unclassified | place: Canada... | reverse complement strand
GGTCAGCCTCCTGCAGCAGCTTGACCATTTGTTCTTCGCTGAAACGACCCTTCTTCATGACTTCCTCTCTTGTCAGGAAGCCATCCTCTCAAGTTTTAGCTGGTCCGAAAATCCCCGGGCAGGTCACTAGCTTATCTATTTCCCATATGTCCATTCAGAACTCCATTACTTGATTGCGTATAACGCCGGTAGCAATTGCCGGAGTGAGGTGGATTGCGTTTTTGCGTCTTTTTGCAAAAACCAAGACAGCTTACGGAGGTCAATTGGCTACCCTTGTTAAATGTTTACTGTACGAGGAATTCCTTTGGTAGTATTTGCTCTGGTTCAGTTTGGAAAAACATTGATGTAGCACCGACACCTTTTGAACCGCTGTAGTAGTTGGCAACAGCAAATGCAGGGCCATTTTTATACTCTAAGATTCCTATTATATAGCAAGACTTTTCTCCTAGCTCTTTGGTACTCAGTACCGAAGCAGTTTCTATAGGACCAAAAAACTGTTCTATTTGAGCAAGAGACTGCGCTTGGCTTAGCGATCTAGTGTCATTTTCAAGCGGGCCATTTTTTAGTATACGTTTCATAAAAGCTATACCACCTTCCTTTTTATACACTTCAACTGCAGCGGCAAACTCTTTTGATGCTTTATCACAAACTCCATCCGCGTGGCAGTTAAAGCTTAGAATACTCAGAGCTGTTAAAAATAGTATCTTTTTCATTATTTATTCCTTTTGATATAAAACGGTATTTCTATCGATGACATTTAACGCCCGCATTTGTGGCTGGTTTGGAGCGCAGCGGAAAACCAGTCCGGCAACATGCACTTGTTAGGCGACAGTTGCACGACCTACACCTATAGTCTTCAGGTATGCCGAATACTGCTTCGAGAAACTTTGCGGCGCATCGCTTTTCGATGTTTGCAGATGACATAGAAGACCTGCAGGCGTACTCAGATCTAGCTTTCCGTACAGGCAAATCGGGATTTTTTTATTATCCTTGAAACGGCGATCAGGACTGCCCCGTTTGTTGGCGTACTTCCATGTGTGATCTACCACATTGGAATCAGATGGAACTGGCCCATCTTCAATGAAACGTTCGGCACCTGTTGTAAAGGAAAGTGATGCGTGCTCTACGCATCCTACCCCAGCGCTGTCGTACACCAGAATACAATCGGGCATAAAATACGCAGTGACGCCTCTAGCCTTGAGCGTTGGGATGGTTACATTGGTTTCAACCCAAGGTGGCACTCCAGTACCAACTGCCGCAGGCTCTCTTTTTACCAAGCTAGAAGCCCCTGCATTGACCTTGGACTCGTGGGCAGATCTTAAATCTCGAGAATCGACGTACGCCCAAATGCGTTTACATTCGGCGAGCTGATTGGCAGCCTGCACGAGCTTTGAGAATGAGGTCGTATCACCGGCCTCAAAGTCATAGAAGATTTTGACCGTTCGCCTACGAGCTTCGAACACTGAAGCCGCGATACTAAGCAAGACACCGACACCGCCAGAGATAAGCATTCCAAGTTGACTATCATTAAGCCAAGCGACTCCGAAAGCTATTGCGGCAACTACGAAAACCAAATAATCGAGTCTGAAATCCTTGTAAGACTTGTTCAGGCGATCAATAAGCTCTTTTCTTTCGGGGCTGGTCAGATCACGCGTGCTTACAGCATCGAACTTCTGGGTAGGAGGTAGCTCTGCGGACTGAAGTGGCACCGCTTGATTTCGGCCTCTTCCCCCACCAAGCTCCTCACGCATATACAAGCCATGCCTACCTGCATGCACATACGACGAGCCATCAGGACGCATGCCGACGCGAAATCCAGTGACACCCACAGAGGTTCCAATGCCACCCTTAGAAAGGTTGAGCCTGATCGGACCGACCGATACAGACTTTCTTAGATACCACGCCATCGTTATTCCTCCTAGTTTTCTTCGAGGCCCTTATTTTTTTCTACTGCCTAACAGTATGTTAATGAGGTGCGATTAACCTCATTAACAATATTAGAAGGTATACCTTTTAACCTGTTTCGGCGAATTCGTTCGTATTTAGGCATATGAAATTTATAATAAAAACCATCCACTCTCATGGTCTCTCCTGCTAAAAGGTACTTTCTCCCTGCGACAAGCCCCATAAAAGGTAAGGCCGGGCCTGAGCTCCAGCCAGGTCGAGACCACTCGTGCCTCCTGTTCCCCGGGCATGTCGAATGGTCCAGGGCTTCCACCCCACAGGCGGCCAGGTTTCCCGACTTCATGGCGAGCTGAAAACCCGAAGCTGTCGGGAGGAGGTATCCAGATGGGTGGTTTATATGCCGTGGCATTGCGTCTTCCCTGGGTTCTGCACAAGTCGTGATCCAGCCGGTGACGGGGCGTGTCGTCACTACCGGCCCGACACTACCGCAGCCGGTCGTAACATCCAAAAAAAAAACCCGCCGAAGCGGGTTTTTTTGCGACTGAGCGGTCTTGTCAGGCCACGTTGACGATCAGCTCGGCGGCTATGCGCTTGCCGTCGTCCGCCGCTTTCTGGAACGATTCGATCTGGTCGAAGTTCATGTAGCGGTAGATTTCCGCCGCCATGGAGTCGAGCTGGCTGGCGTATTCCAGGTATTCCTCCGGGGTGGGCAGGCGGCCGAGGATGCCGCCCACCGAGGCGAGTTCCGCCGAGGTGAGGTAGACGTTGGCGCCGTCACCCAGGCGGTTGGGGAAGTTCCGCGTGGAGGTGGACAGCACTGTGGACTTGGACGCTACCCGTGCCTGGTTGCCCATGCACAGGGAGCAGCCGGGCATTTCGGTGCGGGCGCCGGCCTTGCCGTAGATGCTGTAGTAGCCTTCTTCCATGAGGGTGTGCGCATCCATCCGGGTGGGCGGGCAGATCCAGAAGCGGGTGTTGAGGGCGGTGGCATTGGCCAGCAGTTTGCCGGCGGCGCGGAAGTGGCCGATGTTGGTCATGCAGGAACCGATGAACACTTCGTCGACCTTGTCGCCGGCCACGGAGGACAGCAGGCGGGCGTCGTCGGGGTCGTTGGGGGCGCAGACGATGGGTTCCTTCACGTCCGCCAGGTCGATCTCGATCACGGCGCTGTACTCGGCGTCCTTGTCGGCTTCCATCAGGCTGGGGTTGGCCAGCCACTCTTCCATCTTGCGCACCCGGCGCTCGATGGTGCGGGGGTCGCCGTAGCCTTCGGCGATCATCCAGCGCAGCAGGGTGATGTTGGAGCGCAGGTATTCGGCTACCGAATCTTCCGACAGCTTGATGGTGCAACCGGCGGCGGAGCGCTCGGCGGAGGCGTCGGAGAGTTCGAAGGCCTGTTCCACGGTGAGGTGGTCGAGCCCTTCGATTTCGAGGATGCGGCCGGAGAAGATGTTCTTCTTGCCCTTTTTCTCGACGGTGAGCAGCCCTTCCTTGATGGCGTAGTAGGGGATGGCGTGCACCAGGTCGCGCAGGGTGATGCCGGGCTGCATGGTGCCCTTGAAGCGCACCAGCACGGATTCCGGCATGTCCAGCGGCATCACCCCGGTGGCGGCGGCAAAGGCCACCAGGCCGGAGCCGGCGGGGAAGGAGATGCCCATGGGGAAGCGGGTGTGGGAGTCGCCGCCGGTGCCCACGGTGTCGGGCAGCAGCATGCGGTTCAGCCAGCTGTGGATGATGCCATCGCCGGGGCGCAGCGACACGCCGCCGCGGTTGCGGATAAAGTCGGGGAGGGTGTGCTGGGTGTCCACGTCCACCGGCTTGGGGTAGGCGGCGGTGTGGCAGAAGGACTGCATCACCAGGTCGGTGGAGAAGCCGAGGCAGGCGAGGTCTTTCAGTTCGTCGCGGGTCATCGGGCCGGTGGTGTCCTGGGAGCCCACGGTGGTCATGTGGGGCTCGCAGTAGGTGCCGGGCCGCACGCCGGCGAGGCCGCAGGCCTTGCCGACCATTTTCTGGGCCAGGGTAAAGCCTTTGCCGGAATCGGCGGGCTGCTCGGGGGTGCGGAACACGTCGCTGGCCGGCAGGCCCAGGGCCTCGCGGGCGCGTGTGGTGAGGCCGCGGCCGATGATCAGGTTGATCCGCCCGCCAGCGCGCACTTCATCGAGCAGCACGTCGGACTTGAGGCTGAACTCGGACAGCACCTTGCCGGTCTCGTGGTCGGTGATCTTGCCCTCGTAGGGGAAGATATCGATGATCTGGCCCTGGCCGATCTCGTCGACGGGAGCCTCGAACACCAGGGCGCCGGAGTCTTCCATGGTGTTGTAGAAGATCGGGGCGACCTTGCCGCCGATGCAAATGCCGCCGGCGCGCTTGTTGGGCACGCCGGGAACGTCCTCGCCGAAGAACCACAGCACCGAGTTGGTGGCGGACTTGCGCGAGGAGCCGGTGCCGACCACGTCGCCGACGAAGGCAACGGGGTAGCCGCGGGCGTTGAGTTCGGCGATCTGCTTCATGGGGCCGATGACGCCGGGTTCATCCGGGGTCAGGCCGTCGCGGGCCATCTTGTACATGGCGCGGGCGTGGAGCGGAATATCGGGGCGCGACCAGGCATCGGGAGCGGGGGAGAGGTCGTCGGTATTGGTTTCGCCGGTGACCTTGAACACCGCGGTGGTGATCTTGTCGGCCACCGCCGGGCGGGACAGGAACCATTCGGCACTGGCCCAGGATTGGAGCACGGCCATGGCATTGGCGTTGCCGGCCTTGGCTTTTTCGTCGACGTCGTGGAAGGCGTCGAACATCAGCAGGGTATGCTTGAGCTGTTCGGCGGCGAGGGCGCCGACTTCGGCGTCATCCAGCAACTCGACCAGGGTGACGATGTTGTAGCCGCCGAGCATCATGCCCAGCAGTTCGACAGCCTTGCTGCGACCGATCACGGGGGAGCTGGCCTCGCCCTTGAGGATGGCGGTCAGGAAACCGGCTTTCACATAGGCCGCATCATCGACGCCGGGGGGCACGCGGTTGGTGAGCAGATCAAGGAGAAACGCTTCTTCACCGGCGGGCGGAGCCTTGAGCAGTTCGACCAGTTGCGCGGTCCATTCCGCGGAAAGAGGTTTTGGCGGGACACCCTCTGCGGCGCGTTCTTCCACGTGTTTGCGGTAAGCTTCAAGCACGGATTTATTCCTCGTATTAAATGGATTTACCCGTTCCGGTGGTTGCCGAAATCGGGGCTATCGATGACACACATCGATGAAGGGCCGGCAAGCCCGGGTGGCATTTTACTGGAAATGGCGGGTGGATGCTAAAGCATTGCGTTTCCGCCCCGGGCGCGAGCACCCGGAATGAGAGTGTGCGGAGCGTGAAACGTCAAAGCCGCACAGGCTACAATAGCCGCCCCATTGACCAGCCCAGCGATAGCCATGCCGGCTCACACCGCCCTCGAAGAAATCCACGCCTTTCTCCACTGCCGCACCCCGGACGCCTGGGTCGAAGCGGCTCTCGGGCAGCAGGCCCTGCTGCTGATCGACCACGCCAACTGCGAGAAAAAGGCGGCGAGCACGGCGTTGTCGCTGATGTACCGCTACGTCGACAGCCTCGAGCTGCTGCATCTGATGTCGCGGCTGGCCCGGGAGGAACTGCGCCACTTCGAGCAGGTGCTGGATATCATGGCGGCCCGGGACATCACCTATAGGCAGATCAGCGCATCCCGCTACGCCGCCGGCCTGCGGGAGATGGTGCGGCCGCAGGAGCCCGCGCGATTGGTGGACACGCTGATCGTGGGCGCCTTTATCGAGGCGCGTTCCTGCGAGCGTTTCGCCCGGATCGCGCCGCTGCTGGACGAGGAGCTGGGCAAATTCTATCGCTCGCTGCTGCGCTCGGAAGGCCGCCACTACCGGGATTATCTCGACCTTGCCAAGTCCGCGGCGGGGGCGGATATCAGCGAGCGGGTGGGGGTGATCGGGGAGCGCGAGAGAGCGCTGATCGAGGCGCCGGACCAGGAGTTTCGATTTCACTCGGGGCCGCCGGCCTGACTTGATAATAAATTTTAAAAGTTGTTGTATCTTTTTGTATTTCATGTGATTTTTAAGTGAAATTTTCCCCTGATAGGGTGCGTTGACGAAGGAAACGCACCAGAGGCTGGCATCGGTGCCGGTGCGCTTCGTGCCTCGGCACCCCTATGCACGGGGATAAGATTTTTTGCGGCACTGCAAGGGTGGCGAAAGGTTGCTTCAGATGTCCAGCGAAAGCTGGTTGCCGTCCGCTGAAGAGGGCTTTTTGTCCGCGAGGGTGGGAGCCCGGGGTTTTTCGTCGTCGCTGTCGTGGGAGGCGGTTGACTCGGGTGGCGGGGCCGGTTCGGGCGGGATGGACGCGCCGTCCACTTGAGCCGCACCGCATTCCGCGATCGCAGCAGGCGCGCCGCTGGCTGGTGTGGCGGTGGGCGCGTTACCGGTGTCATCCTGGTTGCCGTCTGCGGTCTCGTCCTCCGCTTCACTGTCGATGGGGAAGTCCACCAGATCGACGACGTCTCCCTCGATCCGCACATACCAGCCGAGTTTGTCCCAGTCGCCGAGCACTACCCGGTCGCCGTTGCGATGATGGTGCACGCCCGGGCGGTGGGTGTGACCGTGGATCAGCAGCGCGGCGTCGTACTTTTCCAGCTGTTGTTCCACCGCCTCGGGGGTCACGTCCATGATGTTGGCGGCCTTGTTGCTGTTGGCGGCGCGGCTCCGCGCCCGCCAGTCGGTGGCGATGGCCTGGCGTTTCTTGAGGGGCAGGTGGGCGAGCAGCCAGCGGTACAGGGGGTTGCGCACCTGGCGGCGAAAGCGCTGGTAGCTGTGATCGGCGGTGCACAGGGTATCGCCGTGACAGAGCAGGATGTTCTGTCCGCAAGGGTTGATCAGATGATAGTCGCCAAGCAGGGTACAGCCGGTTTCCCGGGCAAAGCGCCTGCCCACCAGGAAATCCCGGTTGCCGTGAAGAAAGTACACCCGGACACCCTTGTCGCTGAGGCGGCGCAGGGCGGCGACCACGGCGCGTGCCGGCTCGTCCGGGTCGTCGTCGCCGATCCAGGCCTCGAACAGGTCGCCGAGGATGTAGAGGGCATCGGCATTGGCCGCGTGCTCGTCCATAAAGCGAAAAAACGCCCGGGTGATGGCCGGGCGTTCCTTCGACAGGTGCAGGTCGGAAATGAACAGCAGGGTCATTTCACGGGCATTACTTGCCTGAGTAGGCATCGGAGACGGATACCCGCTCGATCACCACCGATTCCTTGGGGACATCCTGGTGGAAGCCGCTGCTGCCGGTGGGCACGCTTTTGATCTTGTTGACGGTATCCATGCCATCGGCAACCTTGGCGAACACCGCGTAGCCCCAGCCCTGGGGGTTCTTGCCCTTGTGGTTGAGGAAGTGGTTGTCGGCGACGTTGATGAAGAACTGGGCCGAGGCCGAGTGGGGATCCTGGGTGCGCGCCATGGCGACGGTGCCGGCATCGTTCGACAGGCCGTTGTCCGCTTCGTTCTGGATGGCTGGCCGGGTGGTCTTTTCCTTCATGTCGGGGTCCATGCCGCCGCCCTGAATCATGAAGCCGTCGATGACCCGATGGAAGATGACGCCATCGTAAAAGCCGTCCCGGCAGTACTGCAGGAAGTTGGCGGCGGTGATGGGCGCCTTGTCGAAGTCGAGTTCCAGGGAGATGTCGCCGTAATTGGTGTGCAGAATGATCATTAGGTAGCCCTTTGCAAAACAGGGAGCCAATGATAAGGAGTTTGGCAGGGAATGAGAATGAAAAAATAGCTATTCATCGCCCTTTACCCTTTAGACTCTCTCTTTATAAAGGCGAAACGATCGCTATAATGGCCCGTTTTGACCCCCGCGGCATCATTGCCTCTGACGAGAATTCGATGGACGACACCAAGCCACAACATTTCATCCAGCAGATCATTGCCCGGGATCTCTCCGAAGGGATCGTCGACGGCGTGGTGACCCGCTTTCCCCCCGAGCCCAATGGTTACCTGCACATTGGCCACGCCAAGTCCATCTGCCTGAATTTCGGCCTCGCCGAGCAGTTCGGCGGCCAGTGCAACCTGCGTTTCGACGATACCAATCCCGAGAAGGAGGAGGACGAATACGTCGAGGCGATCCAGCGCGACGTGCTGTGGCTGGGCTTTACCTGGAGCGGCGCCGTTCACTACGCCTCGGATTATTTTGACCAGCTCTATCAGTGGGCCATTCACCTGGTGGAAAACGGCAAGGCCTATGTGTGTGAACTGAGCGCCGAGGACACCCGGCTCTATCGCGGCACCCTCACCGAGCCCGGCCGCGACAGCCCCTACCGCGATCGCCCGGTGGCGGAGAGTCTCGCGCTCCTCGGCAGGATGCGCGGCGGCGAGGTGGCGGAGGGCAGCATGACCCTGCGTGCGAAGATCGACATGGCGTCGCCCAACATCAATCTGCGGGATCCGGTGCTGTACCGCATCAAGCGTGTGCCTCATCACCGTACCGGCAGCGACTGGAACATCTATCCGTCCTACGATTTCGCCCACGGCCAGGGCGATGCCATCGAGGGCATCACCCACTCGGTCTGCACCCTGGAGTTCGAGGATCATCGCCCCCTCTACGACTGGTTCCTCGACAATCTGCCGGTGCCCGCCAGGCCCCGGCAGTACGAGTTCGGGCGCCTCAACCTCAACTACACCATCACCAGCAAGCGCAAGCTCAAGCAGCTGGTCGACGAGAACCATGTCGATGGCTGGGACGACCCGCGGATGCCGACGCTCTCCGGCCTGCGCCGCCGCGGGGTGACGCCGGCGGCGATCCGCAATTTCTGCGACAGCCTCGCGGTGGCCAAGACCGACGGGGTGGTCGACATGGCCCAGTTCGACCATTTCATCCGCGACGACCTCAACGACAACGCGCTGCGGGCGATGTGCGTGCTCGACCCGCTGAAAGTGGTGCTGACCAATGTCGACGACGGCCGCGTCGAGATGCTCGGCGCGCCATCGCACCCCAATCGCGATGACCTCGGTTCGCGCCAGCTGCCCTTCACCCGGGAGATATTCATCGACGCCAGCGATTTCAGCGACGATACCAGCCTGTCCCGCAAGAAGTTCAAGCGCCTGGTGCTGGGCGACTACGTGCGGTTGCGCGCCGCCTACGTGATCCGCGCCGACGAGGTGGTGCGCGATGAACTGGGCAATATCCTCCAGATCAACGCCACCATCGTGCCGGGCACCGTGGGCGAGAACCCGCCCGAAGGCATCAGCCCCCGGGGAGTGATCCACTGGGTGTCCGCCAGCCATTGCGTGGACTGCGAGGTGCGTCTTTACGACCGCCTCTTCACCGCGCCCTTTCCCGGCGCCGGTGGCGGCGACTTCCTCGCCGACATCAATGCCGATTCGCTGCGCATCATCGCCGGCTGCAAGGGCGAGCCCGGGCTCGCTGCGGCAGACCCGGACAGTCACTACCAGTTCGAGCGGGAGGGCTATTTTTATCTCGATGCCCGTTATGGCGACCCCGGCAAGCTGGTCTTCAACCGGACCATCGGCCTCAAGGACAACTGGGCAAAGGCGGGCGCCTGAGCGGCGCCACGGGAGAACATGATGAGCTTGCGGATTTACAACACCCTGACTCGCGACAAGGAAGCGTTCAGGCCCCTGGAACCGGGCAAGATCCGCATGTATGTGTGCGGCAATACCGTCTACGATTATGCGCACATCGGCCACGCGCGGGTGATGGTGGCGTTCGACGTGATCGTGCGCTACCTGCGCTTTGCCGGCTGGGAGGTCACTTACGCCCGCAACATCACCGATATCGACGACAAGATCATCAATCGCGCCAACGACAACGGTGAACCCTTTACCGCCCTCACGGCGCGGATGATCGACGCCCAGCACGAGGACGAACGCGCCCTGGGTATCGATCCGCCGGATATCGAGCCCCGCGCCACCGAGCATATCGGCGACATCGTCGCCATGGTGCAGATCCTGGTGGACAACCATTACGCCTATGAGGCCGCCAATGGCGACGTCTACTACCGCGTCAAGCGCTTTGCCGATTACGGCCAGCTGAGCGGCCGCAACCCCGACGAACTGCTGGCCGGCGCCCGGGTGGAAGTCGGCGATGCGAAGGAGGATCCCCGTGACTTCGCCCTGTGGAAGGCGGCGGGCCGCGACCAGCCGGGCTGGGAATCACCCTGGGGTTGGGGCCGCCCCGGCTGGCACATCGAATGTTCCGCGATGTCCACCTGCCACCTGGGGGACAGCTTCGATATCCACGGCGGCGGCCCGGACCTTGTTTTTCCCCATCACGAGAACGAGATCGCCCAGAGCGAGGCCGCGACCTGCAAGCGCTACGTCAACTACTGGATGCACGCCGGCGCGGTGCGGGTGGACAACGAAAAGATGTCCAAGTCGCTGGGCAATTTCTTCACCATTCGCGAGGTGCTGGAAAAATACCACCCCGAGGTGATCCGCTTCTTTCTGATCTCCAGCCACTACCGCAGCCCCATCAATTACTCCGAGGAGAACCTGGTGGAGGCGAAGACCGGCCTGGAGCGCTTTTATATCGCCCTCCGGGACTTTGCCGCGGTGGCGCCGGCGGACAGACAGCAACTCGAGGCCAGCGCGCTGTACCGGCGTTTCGTCGAGGCGATGGACGACGACTTCAATACCCGCGAGGCCGTGGCGGCGATGTATGATGTGGTCCGCGACCTCAACGCCGCCCAGCGTGGCGGCGAGCATGATCGGGCCCGGGCGCTGGCCGCGGAGCTGAAAGGTTTTGGCGCCGTTTTCGGCATTCTCGGCGCCGAGCCCGAAACGTATCTGCAGGGCGGTGCCGGGTCCGGTGGCATTGACGCCGGGCGGGTCGAGGCGCTGATCGCCGAGCGCGCCGAGGCCAAGCGCAGCAGGGACTTCTCCCGGGCCGACGCCATTCGCGACGAGTTGCTCCAACAGGGCATCGTGCTCGAGGACAGCCGCGAAGGTACGACCTGGAAAAAGGCAACGAGCCGGGAACAAGCCTGAGCGGCGGGCCGGTAGCCCGTTCCCGCCGCGGGCAGACGGCGGACAACAATAATTGGCATGAGGATTCAAGGTGATCGACAGCGCTGACTATATTATCGTGGGGGCCGGCTCCGCCGGCTGTGTCCTGGCCGCAGAGCTGTCGGCCAATCCCGGCCACCGGGTATTGATCATCGAAAGCGGCCCGATGGACAGCAGCTTCCTGATCGATATGCCGCGGGGCATCGGCAAGCTGCTGGCTCCCGGCAATCCCCATGTCTGGGCCTACGAGATCGACAAGGGCGGCAACCGCGGCAAGGAAGTATGGCTGAAAGGGCGCGCCATCGGCGGTTCCAGCAGCATCAACGGCATGGTGTATTCCCGGGGTTTTGCCTATAACTACGACCGCTGGGCGGAACTCGGCTGCAGCGGCTGGAGCTGGGCCGACATGCTGCCCCATTTCATGGCCCATGAGGATCACCAGTTCGGCCCGGGCCCTGAGCGGGGGGCGGGCGGCCCGCTGCGGATCACCGGCCACCCGGTGGACGATGCCGGGCGCGATGCCCGGCAGTTGTGCGAGGCCTTCCTCGGCGCGGCGGAGCAGGCGGGCATCCCCCGGGTGGACGACACCAACAGCGCGGTGACCGGCGGCATCGGCTACCAGCCGCGCAATATCCACGGCGGCAGGCGGCAGAGCGCGGCCAAGGCGTTTCTCCGCCCGGCGATGGCGCGCGACAACCTTACGGTGCTCGCCAACACCGATGTCCTGCGGGTGGTTTTCGAGGGCGGCAAGGCGGTGGGCGTCGAGATCCGCGACGGCAGCGGCAAGCGGCTGATCCGCTGCGACCGGGAGGTGATTCTGTCGGCCGGCGCGGTGCAGTCGCCAAAACTGTTGCAGCTGTCCGGCGTCGGGCCGGCGGAGCGCCTCAAGGCGGCGGGTGTGCCGGTGGTTCGCGATGTGCCCGGCGTCGGCCGCAACCTTCGCGAGCACTACTACATATCCCTGCGCTACCGGGTGAAGAAAGGCAGTTTGAACGGTGAGTTCCAGGGGCCGAAACTGCTGTGGAACCTGCTGCGCTACCTGCTCACCCACCGCGGCCCGATGGCCAATGCCGCGCAGGAGATGATCGGCTATATCAAGACCCGGGAGGGGCTGGCCCACCCGGATTGCCAGCTCGGCGCCGGGCTGTATTCGCTGCAGAACGGCCCCAAGGGGCCGGTGCTGGATACTGAACCGGGCCTGACCGTCGGCGGCTACCACATGCATCCCCGCTCCCAGGGGGAGACCTACATCACCTCGGCCGATCCGGATGTCGCGCCGCAGATCACCGCCAATTACCTGATGGACCCGGAAGACCAGGCCGCCTCCATCGGCCTGGTGCGCTGGATCCAGCGGGTGTTCGCGCAGCCGGCGCTGGCGCCGTGGATCGTCAGCGCGCTGGACGACGATCTGCCGATGGAGACCGACGAGCAGATCCTCGCCGCCTACCACGCCCACGGCGGCACCGCCTTCCACGTATCGGGCACCTGCCGGATGGGGTCCGACGAGGCATCGGTGGTCGACCCCCAGGCCCGGGTGCGCGGGCTTGCCGGGCTGCGGGTGGTGGACACCTCGATCTTCCCGGAACTGATCGCCGGCAACACCAACGCCCCGGCCATGGCCGCCGGCCGCAATGTGGCGAAAATGATCCTGGCGGGCAGCTGAGCCGGCTCATGGCCCTGGACCCGGAACTGCAGGTCTTCGCGGGATTCCGCCTGCCGGACTTTGCCGATATCCACGGGGTTCGCCAGTGGGAGAGGGCGCTGGCCGCCAATGCCCCGGCCGTCGATCCGGCCCTGGCGGCCGGTGTCGCCCACGAGGATTTCGAGATTCCGGGGCCGGCGGGCGCGCCGGCGGTGCCGGTGCGACTCTACCGCCCGGACGCCAGCGCTCGGTGCCCGGTGCTGATTTATTTTCACGGCGGTTCGTTCCTGATGGGAGGCCTCGATACCGACCATCGCGCCTGCCTGCGCTACGCCAGCGGCGCCGGCTGCGCGGTGTTGTCCGTCGACTACCGGCTGGCGCCGGAGCATCCGTTTCCGGCGGCGGTGGAGGATGCCTATGCGGCGCTGTGCGGGGTCGCGGATGGCGGCGGGGAACTGGGCCTCGATACCGGTCGGATCGCGCTCGGCGGCAGCAGTGCCGGCGCCACCCTGGCTGCCGGTACCGCGCTCATGGCCCGCGACCGGCGCGGCCCGGTGGTCTGCCACCAGTTGCTGGTGCACCCCGCCCTCGACGACCGGCTGAGTAGCGATTCGATGAATGCCGCGGGGCAGGATTACGGCGTCAATCGCCAGGTGGTCAGCGAGATGTGGCGCCATTATCTCGCTGCTGATCCGGCCGCCGCGGTGTCGCCCTATGCGGCGCCGGCGCGCTGCCAGGATCTGGCCGGGCTGCCCGCCGCCTATGTCGAAACCGGAGAGCTCGACCCGTTGCGGGATGAGGCGATGGAGTATGCCGCCCGCCTGTTGCACGGCGGCGTGTCGGTGGATTTTCATCTGTTCGCGGGCGCGCCCCACAGTTTCGATATGGTGGCGGACGCCGCGGTCAGTCGCCAGGCTTTTGCCAGCCGGGTATTGGCACTGCGCCGGGCGTTTGCCCGGTGAACCGATGAGCGATGGCTGCCCCTGCGGCAGTGGCGCCGGCTATGAGCACTGTTGCCGGCCGCTGCACCTGGGGCGACCGGCGGCCAGCGCCGAGGCGCTGATGCGGTCCCGCTATTCCGCGTTTTGCCTCTCGCTGGTGGACTACCTGCTGGCCTCGTGGCACCCGGCAACCAGGCCCGGGGTGCTGGATCTGGCGGGGTCGCCCCGTTGGAGTGGCTTGGCGGTGCTCGCCAGCGCTGAGCGGGGCGACAGCGGGCAGGTCCATTTCCGCGCTGTTTATCCCGCCGCTCCGGGCTGGGGCTACCTCGAGGAACAGGCGGAATTCGTCCGCGAGGCCGGGCGCTGGTATTACCTGGGGGGAACGACCCGTGAGGGACAATGGCAACCGGGGCGCAACGAGCCCTGTCCCTGTGGCAGCGGGCGCAAGTACAAGGTCTGCTGTCGCCCGGGCTGAGCGGTTGCCAGCAGTGAACAGTTGGCGTAGATTCCGGAGACAGGCAATCAGGCCGCACAGGAGTGCCAGACCATGTCCAGAATTCAGTTACCCGACGATCTTTCCGACTTTCTCCGCAACCATATTCTTCGCTATCTCGAAACCGACGGCGCCGAAGGGCACATGTGGGATTCATCCGTGATCGGCGGCCCGGGCCCGGTCCCGACGCTGCTGCTGACGACCCAGGGCCGCAAATCGGGCAAGCCGCGGATCTTGCCGATGATCTACGGCAGGACCGCCACCGGCTACGCGGTGATCGCCTCCAAGGGCGGCTCGCCCAGCGATCCCGCCTGGTACCTGAACCTGGTGGCGCATCCAGAGGTGGATGTGCAGGTCGCGGACAAGCGCTTCAAGGCCGTGGCCCGCACCGCCGCCGGTGACGAAAGAGCGGCCATCTGGCGGAAGATGGTGGCGATCTATCCGCCCTATGAGCACTACCAGGAGATCACCGAACGGCAGATCCCCGTGGTGGTGCTGGAGCCGGTGGACCTGTAGCCCAGCTCCCGAACGGTGGCATGATTCTCACAGGGTGTGCCGAGGAACGAAGCGCACCGGCGGGCTCGATGGTCATGGTGCGCTTCCTGCGTCAGCACACCCTATGGCCTGCCGGCGTTGACGCAGGCTCCGGACGCCAATTTTCATAGGGTGCGCTGAGGAACGAAGCGCACCGGCGCCAACCGGGTGAAACGTCAACAGATTCTGATTACCCTGATAACAATAGCGTTGAAAGGACCGAGCAGGAGCATGCCGTGAACAAAGATAATACCGACGACAACAAACGCCGGGTGTGGGCGTGGTTCGAACACGCCCTCAACGGCGAGCTGAGCAAATCGATGGCTCTGCATCACGACGACTGCCGCTTTTTTGTCGCCGGCGACATGCCCTACGGCGGCTGGATGGACAAGGCGGCTTATACCAACCAGACGGGGGTGCTTCAGTTGGATGGCCCCATCACCATGCGTTTTGGCGACATGGTGGCGGAGGGGGAGCGGGTCTGGCTCGAGGCCGAAAGCGACGCGGTGCTGGTCAATGGCGCCGACTACCGCAATCACTATCTGTTCCAGTTCCGCTTTGCCGGTGACAGGATCATCGAGCTCAAGGAGTTCGTGGATACCCTCCACGTGTACCGGGTCATCGACAGCGCCGCGGTGCGGGGGGAGCCCCGGCCCAGGGATACCTTTGTGACCCGGGTCAGCCGGGAGATGACCAGCCGGGTGGGCTGACCGCGCGGCGATACCTGCCGCCGCGGGCGTCGGGAGGATCAGAGCTCCACGTCGTGGTAGACGTTTTGCACGTCATCGAGATCGTTCAGGGTATCGAGCAGCTTGTTGAACTGGGCGAGGTCGTCGCCGTCGAGGGTGGTGGTGTCCCTGGGGAGAAACTGGATCTCGTCGACGCTGAAATCGAGCTCGCCGAAGGCATCGCCCAGCACCTGCTTGGCCTTGAAATACTCCCCCTGGGGAATGAAGACGGTGATGCCGCCATTGTCGTCGTCCTCGATGTCGATGACGTCGACATCACCCAGCATCAGGGCTTCGAGCACCGCCTCCTCATCCTGGCCGGCGAAGGCGAGAATCCCGGCGTGGTCGAACATATGGATCACCGTACCCTGGGTGCCGAGCTTGGCCTTGGCCTTGTTGAAGCATACCCGGACATCGTTGAAGGTGCGGGTGGGGTTGTCGGTGAGGCAGTCGACGATGACCTTGCTGCCGCCGGGGCCGAAGCCTTCGTAGCGCGCGGTGGCGAAATCTTCGCCACCGCCGCCCTTGGCCTTGGCGATCGCCTTGTCGATCACGTGGCCGGGCACCTGGTCTTTCTTGGCGCGGTCGATCAGGCTGCGCAGCGCCAGGTTGCCGGCCGGGTCGAGGCCGCTGGCCTTGGCGCAGACATAGATTTCCCGCCCGTAGCGGCTGTAGACCCTGGCCTTCATGTCCGATGTCTTGGCCATGGACTCCTTGCGGTTTTGATAGGCTCTGCCCATTGTTCGGTTACCCCTGATAATGATCGTGGCGCGGATTTTAGCCACCGCACATGGTCTTGAAAACGTTTTTGCGCTCCGTTAACTCTTGGTCAGGGCCCGTCCACCGGCGCTTCGCCGCCCAGGGCGGTGATCAGCGCGGGGATGAAGCTGGCGAATTCCCCGGTCATGATGGTGAAATCGACGTCGAACTGCTCGATGGCGCTTTCCGTGGCGACTTCACCCAGTTTGTCATTGATCAGGTCGCCGAAGCGGAGCTTCTTTACCGCCAGCTTTTCGTCGATCAGGCAATCGATGCCGCCGGCCCAGCTCAGGGCCAGCTTGCTGACGAACATGCCCGCCTCGAGATGGTTGAGAATGTCCTCGGAGCTCAGGTCCTGGTTCTTGCAGCGGATCACCGCCGATTCGTCGGCGCCGTCCCGCAATTCGCATTCACCGCCGATGGTGAAGCCGGCGGGCACCGTGCCCTGCTTGAGCCAGTGGGTAAGGGTGGCGGGGATCGGGTCGGCGGTTTTCACCGGGACCACCGGCAGGCTGCCCAGCGCTTCGCGCAACTGGCCGAGCAGTTCCTCGGCGCGCTTGTGGGAGCCGCTGTTGACCACCAGCAGGCCGGCCCGCGGGTCGATGTAGGCGAACAGCCTGCCGGAGCGGCTGAAGGCGCGGGGCAGCAGTTCGAAAATCACTTCGTCCTTGAGTTCTGTGCGCTCCTTCTTGCCCGGTACGCGGTCTTCGCGGGCCTTGATGTCGGCGAGCCGTTCAGCGAGGGCTTCGTTGACCACCGCGGCGGGCAGCACCTTGTCCTGCCGCTGCAGGCAGACCATCAGATAGCCCTGGGCGGCGTGGACCAGCAGCTCGCCGTCGCCGCCGGCGGGGGGCACCCAGCCGAAGCTCGATAAATCCTGCCCGCCGCAGGGGGCGAAGGGCTTTGTCGACAATTGTTGGTCGAGTTCTTCAGGGGAGTGGGTGAAAGGTCGGGTAAAACGGTAGATAAGCAGATTTTTGAACAACATGAATCCGATAGCCTTATGCCAGTGAATGTGCCGGCGGACTATTGTACTGCCTGGCCGGTGCCCGGTGGCAGTCGCCGCCGGGAATTTTTCCGCGGCGGGCCGGCCGCCGCCTGCCCCAGCAGGGCGCGCCGGCCGGTTGAACTCACCGGCCCAGCCCGGGTCATTGTAGTTATGAACAAGACCGCGCGCGTTTCCCTGACGACGGTGGCAGTGCTGGCCTTACTGCTGATCATCCTGCACCTGATGCTGCCTTATCTGGTGCGCAACTTTCTCAATGACAAATTGGCCGACATGGGCGATTACCAGGGCCACATCGAGGATGTGGACATGACCTGGTGGACCGGTTCCTATCGGCTCGAGGGGCTGGTCATCACCAAGACAGATGGCGCGGTGGAGGTGCCTTTCCTCGACGTGCCGGTGATGGATATCGCCATCCGCATGCGGGCCCTGTGGAAAGAGGGGGTGCTGGTCGGTGTGGTCGCTATCCACGATCCGGTCCTCAACTTCGTCGATGGCGAATCCGAGCGGGAGAAGCAGACCGGCGGCGGGGTCGACTGGCGCGGGCAGCTCGAGGGCATGGTGCCGGTGCGGCTGAACGAGGTCAATGTGCACAATGGTACGGTGTCGTTCCGCAATTTTTCCAGTGATCCTCCTGTCAATATCGACGCCGGTGAGGTCCAGCTCAGGGTGCGCAACCTGACCAACGCGCCCGACGAGCAGGGCCAGCGCAGCGCGCACATGGAAGGCACGGCCAGCTTCCTCGGCCACGCGCCGGTGGAAGCCTCCGCCAGCTTCGATCCGCTGGGCCGGGTCGACAATGCCGACCTGCGCCTGCGGATGCTCGGGCTGGACCTGACCCGCATCAATGATTTCGCCTCAGCCTACGGGAAGTTCGACTTCCGGGCCGGCGAGGGCGATCTGACCCTGGAGCTCGAGGTGCGGGACAGGCAGCTCGATGGCTATGTGAAGCCGCTGCTGCGCAATGTCGACGTATTCGACATGGATCAGGATGTTCGCAACGAGGACAAGGGGTTCTTCCGTGGCATCTGGGAGGCTGTGGTGCATGGCGGGGAGGAAATACTGCAGAACCAGCGCAAGGATCAGTTCGCGACCCGTATCGAGCTGGCCGGCAGCCTCGATAACGCCGAGATGAGCACCTTTCAGGCATTTATAGAGATATTGCGCAACGCGTTTGTCGAAGCCTTTACCCCGCGTTTCGAGCGCGCTTTGGAAGAGGAGGGAATGGAGGGCCAATAAGTCCGGCGGGGGTATCGAGAGAGCTGCCATGGGGTGCGTCGACGAAGGAAACGCACCAGGGGCTGTGATCGATCCCGGTGCGCTTCGTGCCTCAGCACACCCTATGCAGGGTATGGCTTGCCAGAGAGACTTTGAACAGGCTGTCATCCGATAGGGTGCGTTGACGAAGGAAACGCACCAGGGGCTGGCATCGATCCCGGTGTGCTTCGTGCCTCAGCTCACCCTATGCAGGGGGATGTCGCCTGTCTGGAAAACGTTGGGCAGGCTCCTGGATAGCGAGCTTAGATATAGTCCCTATAGGTTTCGATGTAGGCGCCGTAGACCTTGCGGATGTCATCTTCGGTGAGGCCAAAATCCGCGAGCGAATAGCTGTGCTTACCGTGTTTGCCGGCGGGGTTTTCCTCCAGCCAGCGGCGCACGCCATTCTGGGCTGCTTCAGTGTAGTCCATGCCAAAGTGCTGATAGATGCCGCCCACGGCTTTGACTGGATCGGCAACCAGATCCTTGTAGCGCATATCGTAGAACGGCAGATCCGGATGCGCTGCCCGGTAGGCCATCGAGCGCTGGATACCGTCGTTCCACAGGTGGAGGAACTCGCGGCCGAGGGCGTGTTTGTCCTGCTGGTCGTAGGCGACACTGCGGATCACCCAGATCAGCTGTGAGATGGAGGCGATCACGGTGACCGGGTCGCGGTGCGGCTGGACGAATACCGCGTCGGGGTAGACCTTCAGCAGTTCCGGAAGGGTGTACATATGCTCCTGGATCTTCAGCACCCATTGTTTGCCCGGCGTCTTCCAGCTCAACTGCTGCAGCCACATCTTGTGGACTTCGTAGCGGAAGCTCAGGTCGGCCTGGAGGAACCATTGGTAGAAGCCGGGAATGTTGCTCATCATCACCGGGTTGGAACTGTGGAACGAGGTGGTCATGAACGAGCCGCACTCCTGGGGAATCTTCGCGCCGATCGGGTGGGCCTTGAGCAGTTCGTCGATCTTGCCGCCGAATTCCCGCTCGATATAGGCGTCGAATTCGGCGACGCGGGGATCGGTGTCGAAGTTGGCGGCATCCGGCGGCGGTGACGGATTGGCGATCTCCCACATCAGCGGGGTGCGTATCGCCGGATCGCCGTCGATCAGGGCGTGGAGCAGGCTGGTGCCGCAACGGGGCAGGCCGAGGATGAACATCGGCTTCTTGATCTCGACATCGGCGATTTCGGGGTAGCGCTCACGGTCATCCACCAGCGCCTGCAAACGGCGCAGGTCATCGTGGATATTGCCAAGATTGCGGGCGCGGCCGTTGGCGTTGAGATCCTTGTCCTCGGCGTAGGCGGCGAGCAGGGGCTCGAGTCCCTTGCGGACGTTCTCGCGCAGATAGTCGGTGAGCGGGTATTGTTCGAACAGTTGGTCTGCGGTGGGCAGCCAGGCGTGGACGCCGGTCAGGGGTTTGGTCATGGAAGGCTCCTGATGGTTGTTATCGGTAAATGTTGTCGCCGGCGATCATACATCGCTCATGCCGCCTTGTCGCGCCGCCCGCCGCGGGCGGCGTGCGCCATGGCAAAAAGAGATCGCCTGTCTCCGGCGGTGGTGCGAACCGCTGGTCAGTGGCAGGGATAGGTCTTCCGGAAGGCAAAAAACATCAGCGAGGCCTGGTCGAGGTCGAGCTGCTCCGGGTGCTGTTTCAGGTAATCGACCACCACCCGCGCGGCCTCGGCGTTGGTGACGGTAACCTCGCGAGGCAGGCAGAACAGCGGCTCGGCCGGGCGCCGGGCCTGATAGATATAGTTGAGGTTGAGCATGCCGTTGACCATGCCGAGGCAGTAGGAGCCGCCGATGCTGGTAGCACTGTTGATCCCGGTGTCGAGAAAGTCGACGATCTCGCCGCATTCCGCCAGCAGCACATGGCCATTGGCGCCAGCGGCAGGCCGGCTGTCATCGGCAGCCAGTGGTGAGGCCAATGCGCAGAGAGCGGCGAACAGTGGGGGGAGTCTGGCGGGCACGGGTGGTCCTGCAGCGGTAAATGGCGGAGGGACAGGGATTTGAACCCTGGGTACCTGACGGTACGCCGGTTTTCGAAACCGGTGCTTTCGACCACTCAGCCATCCCTCCGGATGACATGGTGGCGGAATTGTATAACAAAGGGCGCGGGATGGTTGCCGGCGAAGCAAAATTTTCGACCCTGCGGGTTACGACGCGCTGCTTCTTCTCGACCTTCTACTTCTCGACCTTGCCATTCCCAGCTATCGGCACTTCCAGATACTGGCATTGCCCGATTCGGCAGGCCGGTGGGGTCGCCACTTGGGCGGTGCTGCTACAAAGTGCTGCTACAAAAAGTATCCCTGTCCATGCTCACCGAAGGGCTCACCGAAGGGCTCATCCGGGCCTCATCGGGTACGAAACCGGGCTGAAATCGGTGCGAGGAAAGCCGGCCGCGGCGTCGCTTTACGATCCAGTGCAGAGCAAAACAGCCTCTCGTGGGAATTTTGGTAACACTTTGGGTAACGTTTTTGGGCAAAATGGGCTTTCACAGCATCAGGTTTCCACTCGCAATCATCATTGGTTCTTGCCTCATGGCAGTTTACTTCTCGGTTCTCGGGAATCTTATCGGTGGATCGGTAGACGTCATCAATGTCCGTGAAGCCACGCGCATTGAATTCACCCGCATGGGCAAAGATACCGATGTGGCGAGCAAGCGGGACGAAAAAGTCGAGCGCGAGCGTCCACCGCCGACCCCGGAGGTGCCGCAGATGGCGATAAGTGCCGGCAGCGTCGAAAGCAATGTCGCGCAGATTACGCCGAATCTCGACGCGCGGGGCGCGATGTCGAAAATGTCCCTGAGTGCCGGGTCAGACCGCGATACGATCCCTCTGGTCCGCGTTCCCCCCGACTACCCGCCACGGGCGCTGAGCCGGGGAATCGAGGGCTGGGTGGTCGTCCAATTTACCATCACCGGAACAGGCACCGTCAAGGATGCCATTGTGGTGGACGCAAAACCGAAGGGCATTTTCGACGACGCCGCCATCAAGGCGATCCTTCGCTACCGCTATAACCCGAAAATCGAGGGGGGCGTCGCTGTCGAGCGTGTCGGTGTCCGTCAGAAAATCTCATTTGCACTCGAGAAATAGTCCATGCATAAGAAATCAAGGGCGCTGCGACTTACCGTTTCCCTGGTTCTTGCCGGCGTGCTGGCGGGGCCGGCGGTGGTCGTGGCGCAAGCCTCGAGAGATAAACCTCCCGCCAGCGCCGGTTCTATCGACGCGGCAACCGGGAAGATCCTCACTGAAGCGATCGAGTTCCTCAATGCCGGGGATTATCCCGCTGCGAAGGCATCGATAGCCAAGATGAAGCTGGATTCACTCAGTCCCTATGAGAGAAGCAAAACCGAGCAGATCCTGGCCAGCATAGCGGGGGGCGAGGAGAATTTCGGCGCCGCGCGCAATCATTTGCAGGCGGCAATCGACGCCGGCGGCCTCAACGAAATCGAAATGAATGATGCCCGCTACCAGATCGCGCAGATGTTCATGGCGGAAGAGAAGTGGAGCGAAGGTGCGGCCGCGCTCGAACAGTGGTTCAAGACAGCAAAGGAGCCTAATTCCGCAGCCTATTATCTGTTGGCGGTAGCCTACTACCAGCAAAATGATCCGGGCCGCGCGCTGCCTCCCGCTGAAAAAGCTGTTGAATTGTCGGATAAGCCGCAGGAAAGCTGGATCCAGCTGGTATTGGCGCTCTATCTGCAGCAGGAACAGTATTCCAAGGCAGTTCCGCTTCTAAAGCAGCTTATAGCAGCCAGCCCCGACAAGAAAAGCTACTGGCAGCAATTGTCTTCCGTCTATGGACAGATAGAGGATTTCGAGAAGTCGTTGTCGGTCCTGCAACTGGCCTACAACGCCGGTCTCATGACCGAGGATTCGGAGGTGCGCCGGCTGGCGGATCTCCAGTTGTACAACTCCGTTCCTTATCGCTGTGCGACCACATTGGAGGAGGCGGTCCAGAAAAAACTGGTCAAGCTCGATGCCGCGCTCTATGAAAAGCAGGCAAACTGTTGGATTGCTGCCCGCGAGTTCGAAAAGTCTGTCGGGCCATTGGCACGTGCCGCCGAGATGTCTTCAAAAGGCGACCTCTATGTCCGCCTGGGGGAAGTGGAGATCCAGCGCAGCGAGTGGGCCTCGGCGGCCGGGGCGCTGCAGAATGCCCTCCGGAAAGGTGGCCTCAGGGATGCCGGCAATGCCCAGTTGCTGTTGGGTATAGCCCGTTTCAACGAGAAGAACTACAAGGCTGCGGAGGAGGCATTCACTCGTGCACGCAACTTCGACAAGCATCGCCAGATGGCAGACGGCTATCTGCAGTTGATCAAAGTCCAGACTGATTGAGGTGGGTTGCAGATGCCATTCTTCATGCGTGACGGTAAGATTATGCAATATAAAAGACATTTACGGTTTCTCGCGCTGGGTCTTGCGGTTGTTTCCGGCAGTGCCCTGGCCGCGGATCAAGCGGCAGAGCGGTACGCCAGGTTGCTCGCGGATTCTGAATCCATAGCCGCCCACAATGAGTTCGTGCAGCGCCAGCTGGCTTCCCAGGAAGGTCAGGTCGAGCATATCGAGGAGCAGCTTGCCGCTATTGACGCCACCGCCGCCGAGCTTGGCCCGCTGTTGGTGCGCATGCACGAAACATTGAAAGAATTCGTTGCCAGGGATCTGCCATTTTCGGATCCGGTATCGGATCGCGAAAAGAGAATGGCGCGCCTGGACGAACTGATGACGAACGAATCGGTGTCACTTTCAGAGCGGTATCGTCGCCTGATCGAGGCCTATCAGGTGGAGCTGGACTACGGACGCACCCTCGAAACCTATAGAGGCAAGCTGGATGATGGTCGCGAAGCCGATTTTGTTCGTGTCGGACGCATCACCTTGCTCTACCGCACAGATGATGGCGAGGAGGTCGGCTATTGGAGCAAGTTCGAAAACCAGTGGGTTGTCGACAAAAGCTACAGATCCGCGGTGACTGAAGCCATGCGTATTGCCAAGAAGGAGTTGGCGCCCGACCTGATCAGAGTGCCGGTCCCCGCCCCCCAAGAGGTCCGTTTGTGATGAAGATTCGTGGATTGATTCTTGGGATTCTATCGTTGGTCATATGCTCCCTGGCGGCACAGGCGGCGGAAGTGTCGATCGCCGATTTGCAGAACCAGGCTCAGCAGATGAAAGCGCGCGAAGCCAAAATATGGAGCGCGCGGGAAGCCGAGCAGCGGGCCGAACTGGAGAAGCAGGAGAAGCGCGCCGCTGACGCTCAGGCGCGCCGCGCCCGGGCCGAGGCCAGGAGCAACGCCCTGGATACGGAGTGGAATGCAAACGATGCTCACATCAATGACATGAATGTGTTGCTGCGCCAGCATCAGGGCAATCTGGGCGAGTTGTTCGGCGTGACACCACAGGTCGCCGGTGATTCCGCCGGGGTGCTGAACCAGTCGTTGATCAACACCCAGCTTGCAACGCCTGAAGGGCAGGAGTCGCGTGTCGATTTCATGAGGCGTATTGCCGGCGCGAAGGAACTGCCGGCGTTCTCAGAGCTGGAGCGCATGTGGTACGAACTGCAACGGGAGATGACCGAGAGCGGCAAGGTCGCCAAGTACGAGGCGCCGGTGATTCAGCCCGACGACTCGGTCGTTGAGCAGGAAGTGGTGCGTGTCGGCCCGTTCATCGCCACTGCCGGCAACCGCTTTCTGTCCTACTCATCGACGGATAAAAGCCTGACGGTGTTGCCCCGCCAACTCGGCTCTCCCGACCGTTCACTGGCCATGGCGCTGGCGGGTTCCGCAGGTTCTCTCGACTACGAAGAAGCCGTTGTCGATCCGGCACGGGGCGCATTGCTGGATCTGGTCGTTGGCCGGCCAAATTTTGTTGAGCGGATACAGCACGGTGAAGCCGTTGGTTACCTGATCGTCATCGTGGGCGTCATTGGTTTTGTTCTGGCGATCTACCAGTACGGTTACTTGTTCCGGGTTCGCAAGGGAATCAAGGACCAACTGGACAACCTGTCCAGCCCTAATGCCTCGAACCCGCTGGGTCGGGTGATGATGGCATTCAACTCCACCAGAAAGGAGGCCGACAGTGCCGAGGTGGTCGAGCTCCGTCTGTCCGAAGCGGTGGTCCGCGAAGTGCCGAAGCTGCAGCGTTTCCAGGTTTTCCTGAAGCTTGTCGTCGCCGCCGGTCCTCTGCTCGGCCTCGTCGGTACCGTGATCGGGATGATCATCACCTTCCATGCGATCACCGCTTCCGGGTCCAGCGATCCGCGAATCATGGCGAATGGTATTGGCCAGGCAATGATCGCCACGGTGCTCGGCCTTGGTATCGCCATTCCCTTGCTATTCCTCAACACCGGATTGACAGCGTTGTCCAACGGGATCACCCAGATCCTCGACGAACAGGCGCAGGCGCTACTGGCCAAGGATCTCGAGGCGAAAAGCGACTGATAGACTTTGATTTCCACGATCGAGGAAATCGATAACGGGGGGCTTTGCCCCCCGTTTTCTTGGCGCCTCATTTCCCCAGGCTCGCCCACATTTTTCGGGTAATTCGCTGGCGATTACCGTAGCCCTTCCAGGGATCCTCCTTCAGTTCATCGAGGCGCTCATGGAGATTGAGGATCGTCCACTGCCGGGCACTCTGCAGGCTTTCGAGTTCATCACGGCGGATCGGCACGGAGACGGGCAGGCCGGGACGGGCTCTTGCGGAATAGGCTGTGACGGTGCTGGCGCCGCGACTGTTGCGCAAGTAATCGATAAATATCCGGTCAATGCGGTTTTTCGGCCCCATCTTGTCGGTGAATCTTTCCGGCAACTGCCTGGCCATGAAGCTGCTGATCGCCTTGGCGAACGACTTTGTCGTGGTCCAGTCCAGATGGCGAGCGATCGGGATGGCAATGTGTATTCCTTTGCCGCCGCTGGTCTTGAGGTACGAGTCAAGGCCGAGTTCATCGAGCACCGCGAGGGTCAGTTGGGCGGCTTCGATCATTTTCCTCCAGGGCAAGGTTTCGCCAGGGTCCAGGTCGAGGATGATTCGATCAGGATTCTCGATACGCTGGCTGGTCGCTCCCCAGGTATGGAGCTCGATCGTTCCCATCTGTACGGCGCCCACCAGGGCTCTGACAGAGTCGATCTCCATCAGCGGCGCGTGCCCCGGGTCTAGCGACGGCGCCAGGTGTTTGATGTTGGGAATGGCCAGATGTTGGGCATGCTTTTGAAAAAACTGCTCGCCGTCGACACCAGCCGGGGCGCGCAGAAGCGACACCGGCCGCGACTTCAGGTGAGGCAGTATCCAGCCGGCGACCGATGCGTAATAGGCGGCGAGTTCGACCTTGCGGCTTCCCGCTTCGCTATCGATGATGCGATGCGGATTGCTGATCGAGACGCCCGCCACTCTGCTGACGGTTTCCTTCGCTGCGACCGCCCGGTGGTTATCCGGGAGCGGCGGCGCAGTGGGTTCAACGGGTTCCTCGTGGACTATATCAGTTGCCGGCTTGTCTTCGCGAAGGGCCACGAAAACCGCGTGGCGCACAATGTTTGCCTGAGTCCATCCGGAGAACTCGACCTCGCAGACCAGTTCGGGGCGCACCCAGTGCACGGTGTCTGACGCCGGCACCTGGGCGAGATCGGCCAGGGGAGGACGGGAGGTGCTCAGTGGGCGAAGCTTTCCGGTAATGTGTTTGAGCCGGGTTTCGTTGAAACCGGTTCCAACCCTGCCGGCATAGACGATATCAGGGCTGTCGACGCTCCTGTACAGGCCCAGTAACAGAGCGCCAAAGCCCTTGCGCCGGCCTTTGGGATCGGTATAACCGATGATGACAAATTCCTGTCGAAAAAGGCACTTAAGCTTTACCCAGTCGGCACTGCGCGCTGAGTGATAAAGACTATCGGCGCGTTTGGCGATAATGCCTTCGAGTGACATGGCGCAGGCACTTTGATAAATGTTGCGATAATCAGCGCTGGCGAATGTCTCGGAAAAGCGGATAAGCTGGTGTGGCGTGGCATTTATCACCTTCTCCAGTGCCCGGCGGCGCGCCTCGACGGGTTCCTGGCGCAGGTCGCGGCCGTTGAGAAACGGCGCGTCGAAGAGGTAGTAGATGATGTTGTCGCTGCTGCCGATGTCGAAGGCATTCTGCAGGGCTTGAAAGTCCGGAACGCCGTGATTGTTGTGCACTACCACTTCACCGTCCAGCCAGCTGTTGTTCAGCGGCAGGGAGGAAAGTGCTTCGACCTGCCTGGGAAGCCTCGCCGTCCAGTCCTTGCCGTTGCGGGTGACGATCCGTACCTGGCCATCCATAAAGCGGGTCAGCAGCCGGTAACCATCGAACTTGATTTCATAAAGCCATTTCCCGGGCGGCAGGTGGCTCATGAGGGTGGCGAGCTGAGGTTTCAGAATGGTCGGGAAGGCCGCATCCCGGCCGGCCCTGCCTGACCCGCCATCCCGCGAGGATTTCTTTTTCCGCGCTGGCAATGGAACGTCCCGCGATGGAGCATGGCTGCGCCTGCCGACACTTTCCGGGCGCTCTTTCGTCACATCGTAGCGGGTGCTGTCTCTGGCGGCCGCGTCGTCCTCCTTGATCAGCAGCCACTGATCCTTGGTCTCGTTACCCTTGAAGCGGGTACGAATCAAATTCCAGCGCCCCGACAGTTTGCTTCCGCTCAGGGTGAATGAGAGTTTACCGTCGCGATAACCTTGCGCGGGATCTTGCTCAGGTGTCCAGATGCCCCGATCCCAGATGATGACGTCGCCGGCGCCATACTGCCCGGCGGGGATGGTGCCTTCGAAGGCGGCATAACTTAACGGATGATCTTCGACGTGCACCGCGAGACGTTTTACCGACGGATCGAGGCTCGGCCCTTTGGGAATCGCCCAGCTCTTGAGGGCGCCATCGAGTTCAAGCCGGAAGTCGTAATGCAATTGTCTGGCATGGTGTTTCTGGATCACAAATGTCAGTGGCGCGGCTGCGGCAGCGTTCCCGCTTCTTGTTGTTTTTCGCAACGAGGGAGCATCCGATGGTTCGGGAGTGATTGTGAAATCCCGCTTCTGCGCGTACCTGCTGGGATCATCCCGCGATGAGTGGGGGCTGTGGGATGATGGGGGCCTGGCGCGCCTGGACATCGCGAATCCTCACCCGGCTACTTGCGGGCCGTTTTCTTGGGTGGGGCCTTTTTGCTGGAGGTTTTCGAAGAAGGGCTTTTTTTCGCGGCGGGAGGCGCTTTGGCGCGGGATGGCCTGGCTGCCGCGCCGCGACCTCTCGCGGTCTTGGCCGGGGAGGGTGCCGCCTTGCCGCCGAGGCTGCGCTTCAGCAACTCGGTCAGGTCAATCACCTCTGCGGTCCTGCGGTCGTCGAGATCGCCCTCGGTATCGGGCACGGCTTCGAGTTTGCCTGCAGTGGCCTTTTCCTCCACCAGCTCCATTATGTTTTCGTCGAACGTGTTGCGATATTTCTCTTCCTCCCAGCCACTGGTCATCTCTTCCACCAGGCGTTCGGCCATCTCCAGTTCCTTGGCGGAGAGTTTGGCGTTGCTGACGCTGTCGTGCAGTTCGAGAGATTCGATGCTGCGCACCTCGGCTGGCCAGCGCAGGAGCATGACAACCAGAGCCGAGTCCAGGGGTATCACTGCCGCGAGATGTTGCCGGGTATGGATCACCAGGTAGGCAAGAGCGACCTTTGTGGTCCTGGCAAGGGCCTCGCGGAGCAGCGCGTACACTTTTTCGCCCCGCGGGCCGGGGCTGAGAAAATAGGGTTTGCGAATATTGAGAAAGGGTATTTCGTGCCGGTCGACGAAGGCAAAAATGTCGATTGTCTGAGTCGCCTTGGGATGGGCGGCCGTTATTTCGTCTTCGTCGAGAATGACGTAGCGACCTTTCTGATACTCGACGCCTTTGACGATATGCTCGGAAGTAATGACCTTGCCCGTTGTTTTGTTGATTCGCTTATATCCGACCGGATCCATGGTGCGCTCGTCCAGCCAGTCGAAATCAATTCCCTGCGTCGATGTGGCCGATACCAGGGACACGGGTATATGGACGAGCCCGAAGCTTATGGCACCTTTCCAGATTGCTCTCGCCATATCGTTTTCATGCCAAGTCCACAGTATAAGTAGTGACAATGCCCTCTGGGGAAAGTTTCAGGCAGCGCCGAAAAGAGCGCCGGAACATTCCCACGCGGCGGGGGTCCACAGCGTGTAAGGGCCTGTCCGTCACGTGACAGTTTTTAGGCTTCAGAAGGCTATTGCTTGACGATGAGTACTTTATGAATGCCGAAGAAAAGCATGTCACTAAATCAGGCGTGGTGGTGCTTGCGACATCATTGCCGGCAGCGGATCACGAACGGAGTGTGCAGTGCCGGCTTGCGAAGGAAATCGCCACTCTGCTCCATTGTCCGTTTCTTGGCGACAGCGGGGCGGCGGCAGGAAGCAGCGATCTGTACTACATACCTGCGGAGACCCTGGTAATTTACGACGACATACCCCCGGATCTCTGCGAGGAGGATTTCTTCGGCGGCCTGGTATGCCAGCCTTATGTGGCTACCAAGGCGATTTCTCATCCTTTGTACGCTGAGCATTGCTGTGCGCCGAGCGGCTGGATGCCGGAGTTTCTGCACAAGGCCGGCAACGTGGTGCTGGACGGATACACCGCATTCAGCCTGGAAGACGCCGGCAGGGCTGGCAGTGAACTATTGCGCAAGGGACCTGTTCGCTTGAAGCCGGTGCAGGGGAAAGCCGGCAAGGGTCAACAGGTTGTCGCCACCCGCACGGAGTTGGAGACCGCACTTGCGCAGCTGCCGGAAGACGACATCGCCAGATGGGGCCTGGTGCTGGAGGAGCATCTTCGCGAAGTGATCACCTGGAGCGTGGGCCAGATCCGGGTGGCGGGCGGCACTGTAAGTTACGTTGGCAGCCAGAATCTCACCCGCGACAACGGCGGGCAACACGTGTACGGGGGTTCCGAGTTGCTGATGGTGAGGGGCGGATATGAGAATTTGTTGGGGTTGAAGCTGTCACCGGCACTACTCACGGCGGTTTTCCAGGCGCGGAACTACGAACAAGCGGCCTTTGAAGTGTTCGAAGGTCTGGTGTTGTCGCGGAGGAATTACGACATCGCCCAAGGCCTCAACGGCGACGGCAACCCGGTGTCGGGTGTGCTCGAACAGTCCTGGCGTATCGGCGGAGCCACCAGTGCCGAGATCTTTGGCTTGAAGGCGCTGGGCCGGGATCCGGACCGGCAGTATATCCGCGCGGCCTCGTTGGAACGGTACGGAGAGAGTTATTCCCCGCCGGAAGGCGCCACCGTCCTCTTTTCGGGAGAGGATAAAGACGTCGGTTTTATAACGAAGTGCGTGAGGGTAGCTGTCGATGAACGCCAAAACCGAACCCGTTGAAATTCAGGTGGAAAAGGACACGATTGCCGGAACCGTATTGACGCCGGAAGCGACCATGCCGGGCATTCTTTTTGTCCACGGCTGGGGTGGCAGCCAGCAGCGCGACCTGGAACGGGCGGAAAAAATTGCCGGATTGGGCTGCCTGTGCCTCACATTTGATCTTCGGGGACACGAGAAAACGATGTCACAAAGACAGACGGTAACTCGGGCCCACAATCTTGCCGATGTTCTCGCGGCCTATGACTACCTCGCAGCCGAGCCCGCCGTCGATAAATCGGCGATCGCGGTGATTGGAACCAGCTACGGTGGCTATCTGTCGGCGATCCTTACCACCCTGCGCCCGGTGCGCTGGTTGGCGTTGCGCGCACCGGCCCTTTACTGGGACGAGGAGTGGGACGTGCCTAAGCAACTTCTCGACCGCAGTATGCTTGCCAGCTATCGGCGTGTCCGGCGGGCGCCGACGGACAATCAGGCGCTATCCGCGTGCGAGCGCTTCCACGGCGACGTGCTTGTCGTAGAGTCGGAATCTGACGACTTCGTACCCCATGCCACGATCATCAGCTATCGGTCGGCATTCACCGGCAGCCATTCGATGACCCACAGGATTATCGACGGAGCGGACCACGGGCTTTCGACGGACAGGTGTCAGCAGGCCTATTCGTCCATTCTTCACCAATGGATCAGCGAAATGATCATTGGCTCGCGGATCAGCGATCCGCTCGCCAGCCATTTCCGGGCTGTGCCTGCGTGAACGCGAGCCGACGCGGGATCTGTCGACAGCGATGCTTTCCGGAGGACATGAGGAGAGCCGCAGACTCGAGATCCGGTTTCCACAGAGTGAAATACATGCAAGCGAGGTGATGTCATGAACACTGCAAGAAAAGCGGAAAAAAATCGCAACCACAAACCTGTCGCCGTGGTCGTCGCAGACGACTTCGAGGACAGCGAATTGTTGGTGCCACTGGAACGACTGGAGGGAGCGGGATTCAGCTATGAGCTGGTGGGGGTCGAAAGTGGCAAGACACTGACGGGTAAAAAGGGCCAGCAGGTGGTTACCGACAAAGCCATCGACGAGGTGGCAAGTGGCGACTATCGCGCGCTGTTGATCCCGGGCGGTTATTCCCCGGACCAGTTGCGGACAAATGAAAAAATGGTGAGCTTTGTTCGGGATTTCTGTGATGCCGACAAGCCGGTGGCCGCCATTTGCCATGGTCCACAGTTGCTGATCGAAGCCGAGGCGGTCAAAGGCAAGAACATGACCTCGTGGCTCTCGGTGAAAACCGATCTCGTCAATGCCGGTGCGCTGTGGGTCGACAAGGCCGTGGTCGAAGATGGCTCGCTTATCACGTCGCGCAAGCCGGACGACCTCGAGGCATTCTGCTCAGTGCTGATTGCCCAGCTGGAAAGCGTGAATTGATCGGCACATTGCACGCTGAAAATACCGTCGATTTCCAGCTGTGGCCGCTATCGGGAGCGGGGCTCCCGGCAGCGGCCCGCCAAAAAACGAACTAGCCGGGCCCGGGCTGTGACTCCCGAACGGCGAGAGACTTTGTCGTGGTCGGGCATTAATCCGTGTGCTTTTTGATACACAGTTGTGACACGATAAATCCGGCTAAAAAAGCGGCACCCGGCGTGATCACCGGCTTTTCATGGACGTAATTGCCTGCTTGGTGACTGATGGCCTGGGCCTTGTCCCGGCCTTTTTCGAGTTGTTCCACGGCCTCGTTCCTGAGGTCGATGCCCGCGGCCTGGGCGGCGGTCTTGAAGTGTTCCTTGGCTTCCAGCACCTTGTCATACGCCGCCCGCACGGCCTCCCTGGCTGATTCCACCTCTTCTTTTTTGGTTTGCTCAGCCGGGCCTGATTCTGGTTTGAGGGATTCCGCCTGGACTGATGCCGCCTTCGACGCTCTCTGGTTATCTGATGCACCCTGATTTGCAGTAGTCATGCCAAGGTCCTCGCAAGGTTTCTGTATCCGCAAGACGTTAGTGTCTTACACGAGATGGACAGTTGGTAGCATTTTAGGTTCCTTCGACCGAGCGGGCGGATCGTGCTGGTGCTGGGCTTGCTTGTCGCCGGTGCCATGCCTATCGCACGCGGCGGCAGTTGGTACTTTCTGATCGCAGGCCGATGTCGGCCTGGATTATCGGGGGCTGATCTCGCGCCTGCTGGCCATGGCCTTTCTCGCCGCCCTGGTGGCGTTCACCCTGCCGTTGCTGCGCAAGGCAGTGACACCTCCGCCGGCCGCTTCGCCGCGCTGGACCAGATAAATGCCGGCAATGTCGCTCAGCTTGCACAGGTTTGGGTGTTCCGCACCGGAGACATTCAGCAATCCACGGGCGCCGGTGCCGAAGACCAGCTGACGCCCATGCGGATCGGCGACAAGCTGTTTCTGGGCACGCCCGGGAGCAACGTTACTGCGCTGGATGTCGATATCCCGGACTTCGGCAGCCAGGGTGGTCCGATCACGTTCAAGTCGCCCGACATCGACAGGCAATATGCGGTCATCTCCGCCGGCGGCGCCCGCCAGTCGCCGGATCGTGGCGACTATGTTATCGCTTATGCCTTGCCTGCATCGACCCGGTGATTGTCCGAATCAAGCTCTCTACCGCACTACCGATGATGGCGATTACTTCACCGATCAGCTGCAATTGCCTGCTTTTCTGTAGCCGGCCGCCCGAGCCTCCGCCTCTGTCTGAAAAGCGATTCTGTTCGCGGGTTTCATGGCCAGATAGCTTGGGCAACCCTCGGGCAGGTGGTAGACCCTGGAATTCCTGTTTCCATGAACGGGTTTCGGGGCGATTGCCTGGCCTGTGTCTCCGGGCGAACGCGCGGCGGTCGATGTCCCTGGAACCGCTGAGTCACCTTCTCCCATGGGCTTGTACCCGCGGCTCCAGCGCCGCTTGCCGGTGACAAAAGGATTACTGTTGCCCATATACTGAGCGATGTGCTCGTGTCTTTTTCGTTCCTCGTCAGTCACCGGATACTGCTTGTCCCAAGCCATGAAGAGCCTCTCCTGAGCATCGCTCAGGCGGAGGTTGTAGCGGTCGTGCATGTAAAAATACGTGCGGGCTATCTGGCCGCGAATTTCCGCTCTGGGCTCGGCGACTCGTTGCTGAAATTCGACCTTGAAAGGACAGTCCCCGTGCTGCCGCGGTGTGGCCGGAAGCAGTCCAAAACGGAAGTTGCTCCGGTCGTTGTTGATCTCGCCGATGGCCGGCGCCAGATTGTGCATGTCGGCTTCCATGCGTCGAAACACCGGGTCGCTGGCGCAGTTCTTTCTGCCGCCAGCTTGCCAGCAGGCGCGGTGCTGGCCAAAGGCATGGGCGGGCATGATGTGCTCCCATTCGATTCTGCTGGCTCTCTTGGCGTCTTTGCGCACCTTGTAGCCACAGGTCTTCAGGTTTGGGTAGCCAGCGGAGGCGGTGGTCCACTGGATGGCGCATCCGCAATAGAAGGTCTCGGGGCTCGCCGAGTAGACCTTCCGCATGGCGCCTTTGGCATTTTCAAAGGTGGCGGGGGCTTGAGCCATCCCGCTGAGGGATACCACAAATAACAAGAGAACGGCCAGAATGTGCTGATACGGCTGCACGATGGTCTTTATTCCTTTTGGTCTTTTGATGCATGCGTCGGGACCAGCTCGGTATCCTGAGTTGGTCCCGGTAAAGGAAGGCGTGATCCATGTGCCGCCGGAGGCTTGGGCGCTACCGGGTAGTCGCGGCGCCCGGCATCCGGTGATATCCAGATGGGGTGGTGCTGATGGCAGATTAGATGCGAGCTTGAGCTGGGCCTGTCAAGATTTCCAGACCGATTAACTATTTGATTTTAAAATGAAAATTGAATATTATCAAGGGCTTTTTGCTTGGGTTTCGATTTCTGGGTGGGTGCAACTGGCCCGATAACCGAACATCGTTGGGTCGCCGACAACCCGCCGAAGCGAAACAGACTACAGGCAGGCGCTGGCCGAAATCGATGGTTTGATGACGGCTGCGCCTGATACGCCGGAAGGTGAAAAGTTCGATGTCTTGGCGACGCTGGTGGAAGCCTATGAGGACAGCCGTTATCCGATGGACCTGCCTGACCCGGTGGCAGCCATCAAATTTGAAATGACTGTCAAAGACCTGGAGCCAATGATCGGCAGGGCGGGGAGGGCAGCCCCTGGGCACGGCTGATCGTCGCCATGGGTTCGACCAGGGTCGGCAGATCGTAGCGCCAGGCAGGCCAGTCAAGCTGTTGCCAGATATAGCGATTCTGTCCCGTTTTCATGAGGCGGATTGTTGCTTTTCTCATAGGGAAAGTAGTATTCGCCGCAATTTGTTCGGCGAATAGGCGAGGTTATCACCGCATGGCTATGGTCTGGTTGCCATCGGGGACGGCGGGGGCCATCCGGCACGGTGACAGTGGGCTGGTGGACGCACAAGATCGGCGGCTTGCATCGCCATGACTTCATCATGGCGATGCGCTCCGCGGAAGAGTCAGTCTTTGAGTTTTTTCACCAGGGAGACGAAGCGATCCACGTAAGCCTGCAGAAAATCGCGACTGCCGGCGCCAATCTCGCCCTCGGCGGTGAGCAGGTCGGGCTTGAACTGGATGTAGGCTTCACCGCCCAAGACGAGGGAGCCCAGGATACCCATGATCTGGCGCAGATGCTGCTGGGCCAATGCCGTACCTATGGCGCCCGGCGAAGTGCCGGTGATGGCCACGGGCTTGTCGAGCCAGACGTTCTTGTCCATCGGTTTTGAGCCCCAGTCGATGGCGTTCTTCAGCACGGCGGGCAACGAACGGTTGTGTTCCGGAGTGACGATCAGCACGGCATCGGCCGCGCGGATTTCATCGGTGAAGCGGTTGACGCTGGCAGGCCGCTGGCCTTCCAGATCCAGGCTGTAGATTGGCAGGTCGTCGATCTGCGGATAGCTGATTTCCCAGGTGCTGGGCAGGAGTTTGGCCATGCCCTGGGCAAGCTTGCGGTTGATCGAGTCGCGGTTGTTACTGCCAACGATGATGGCCAGGCGGAAGCTGCTCATGAATATATCTCTCGAGGATTGCTGGTAGATCGGGGGGTCTTTACGTGGCTGACGAGCCATTATCGTTCAGGCAGAGCGATACATAAAGCGCGATTTTCGCCTGAGTTCAATCGATAAATCCGATGACTCGCAGGCCGCTTGAAGGTGTCGACTGACAATCACCCGGACCAGGCCCGTTGTCAGCCTGTTGCCACTCAGGGCAAACAGCAGTTGGTAGTATTTACACATAAGTCGGAAATATAGTCTACACTCTGATGTATCGATAGCCGCTTGAGCAGCCACCATGAAAAAGGACGGACGCCATTACGATCGCAAG